>Ga0307509_10003407_pt1 | contig 24191 bp, 25 predicted proteins | sample 10_EM_MG_FD_202245 | JGI IMG/M metagenome (GOLD analysis project Ga0307509, IMG submission 202245) | Populus trichocarpa ectomycorrhiza microbial communities from riparian zone in the Pacific Northwest, United States - 10_EM | ecosystem: Host-associated > Plants > Roots > Unclassified | place... | reverse complement strand
TATCCGTAGTCGGGTCACGCATGGGGTGTCACTCGCTGATGGATTTTGTATGATATGATGGGTGTTCTGTCGTAGGTTTGGGCTTCGGGATGGGGGAAAGGTGATTGGGGTGGTCGTGGGGTGGTCTGCTAGGGTTGGGGGTTATATGATCTGGGAGGGGATGGGTGTATGGACATCAAGGAGAGATATTAAAGAGTGTTGGGTTTATGGGTTTGGCCCAAGTTTTGTATTCTACTTGTACATGCTATAAATGGCGGTTTACTTGTATCGGCTGGAGTGGTGTTGGGCGAGGGTGGGGACGGGGCTGCTCCTTCCCCTCTTCCAATCCATTCCGCAATAAAAAGAAGAGAAACGACAACAAGAAAGAAAAGAGGGAAAGAGCCATCCGACTTAAAACTGAAATTTGAATTCTCCGCCAAACGGACTACCCTGCCCACCCCTAAACATGAATTGTTGCTGCCCGCCAAATGGCTGGCCGGAGAATGGATGTCCATTCTGTCCCCAGGCTTGTCCGGGGCCGTCCTGCTCATTCGGATCATCCCCATTGTCAAATCTGGCCCTCAATCCCTCATCAGAGAGCACCTCGTAGGCTTCATTTATTGTCGCCATCTGCTTGAGTACCTCATCCTGTGAGAGTTCGCCGCGGTACTTGTCCGGGTGATACTTCTTCGTGAGTGCGCGATAGGCGCGCTTGATCTCGCGGCCTGAGGCATCGCGTGGGACGGAGAGGGTCTTGTAGTAGTCCTTTGCCTTTGAGCGGCGGAGGAGGTTGTGCGCCTCTTGGAGCTTTTTGAGGAGGGGCTGGGAGTCGGGATGGGTTTGCTTGGCGTGTTCAAGGGTTCGGATGGCTTCTTCGAAGAGATCCTCCGCGAGTTGGGCCGTGGCTTTGGAGAGGAGGGCTGGGAGAGAGTTGGGGTTGAGGGATAGGGCGGCGGCGCAGTGGGGAGTGGCTTTTTTGTAGTTTTTAGTCTAGGAGGGGATGTTAGCTTGGGTAGAGAAGGCGAGAGACGGGGTATATAAAAAAAAGGGGGGGGGGCACCTCTGTGTATGCTTCGCAGGCGCTTTCCAAAAGCCATAGTAACAGGTCTTCCGGACAGGCGGAGGTATAGTAACCCGCTTTCTTAATGTCTGCTACTTCCTCCTTGACTTCGTCGATGAGGCCAGTCTCGCCGGCGTGACCGACGAGGAGTCGCGTTGCGCTGGTGTATTGGCGCTTCTCAACTAGTGTTCGGACCTTTGCGATGGACTTTTCTAGATTCTTTATTCGGCGGAACAGCTTGCTGCAAGGCTTGGAGTCTGGATCTGAATGTAGGCATTTGCGGAGTTGGGTTACGGAACGGTCGTAGTCGTTTACGGAGAAGTAGAGGAGGTTGGCGATTTGTAGGTGCGGATCTATGTTGCCAGGGAGCAGTTGCACAAGGTGACTGTGGAGGTTGTTAGCATTGATTGTGGTTGAGGGGAAAGGTTGGGAAGAGCGTGCCTTAAATCACCAACCGCCTCATGCACCTCCCCCCGCTTCAATCTGCACCCTGCTCGCAGCGCCCGAAGCGGGTGCAGGCCGCTAGCAACCACGATCGCCTCCCCAGCATGCGTAACGCATGCCTCATAATCGCCCTTCCCCTCCGCTTCCATGGCCGCCTTCACAGCCCGCTCCGCACCTTCCAACTCTACGATCCTCTCCTTTACCGTTGCCCCACCAACCTTGTTGTAATCCCCCCTCGCAGCGCTCCAGTCCCCCGCCCTACTCTTCAGCTTTGCCCGCTGCAGTAAGGCAGCTTCAAAGTCCGGCTTCAAGCTGAGTACCGCGTCGAAATCTGCAGATGCTTGGTTACTGCGTCCGAGGGATAGGTATGTTGCTCCGCGCTTGAAGATAGTAAGGTAGTTTGTTGGATCCTTTTTTATCGCTGCGTCGAAGTGATCTAGGGCACCATACATGTCACCTTTCGCGAGGAGGGCATTGGCGCTTTCGATTAGCGATTGGACGGGTTGGTCGTGGAAGGTGTCGCAGGCGACCAAGTGGCCCGAGAATAGGGTTGCTGCAAGGGCTAGGGCTCCAAGTCGGACAATCATGGCGCCGCCGGGTTATAGTGCTGTTCGTAGTGGCTGGCTGGTTTTTTCTTGGTGCTCGCTTCGTGTGAGGGAAAGGGAGGCGTTTCAAGGCCTGAGAGAACTCTTACAAAGAATGACTGTGGGGTGAGATTCGTCGTGGAGAGAAAAGAAATCTGGGGCAGGGGAGAGAAAGAAAAGAGGGGGGGAATGTGAAAGGAGAGTCGAGGTGCGGAAGGAAATTATATGGAGCTGGGGTTGTTGGGTTTGCTCTAGGTGGCCTTTTACGAGTACTCATTACCTTGTGCTCTGCCACCCACCCACACCCAATCTTCGCGATCCGATAAATATAGAAGCTGCTTGAGCTTTTATCCGATTAGATTTCAGCCCATCTCATCTCATCTGATAAGGTATCAACCATTTTGAGCGACATCACACCCAACTGAAGTGGATATTTTGGGCCTGGATCCACCCCAACTTGGCATAACCACTATGGCAGATTACCGAGACATCTGGTCCCCAGCGAAGGTCTTCTCGCCATCGGCAGCGAAGCACCAGAATCACCTCGCGAAAGAATGGGCATATGTTGACCAATGGCTCGCGGCACGCTACCATCCAAAACCGGTACCGAAGTTTGAGCGAAATCCTGACACCCTTAAGGCGCTCATTGCTCTGGCTTCCGCGAATGAGGCTGCCGATGAAGAGCGGGCCTTGGAGATAAAAGTTAAGGAAAAAGCGCTCGCCGAGTTGAAGGCTAGGGATAAGGCCACCTCAGAGAATGAGGAGTCGGTTCTGGTTGCGTTGGAAGAGAACTTGACGCCTGAGGGGACTCGAGCCTTGAATTCTATTGCTCTGTTGTCGGTTGCATTGGGATCGACTTCTACGGATACTCAAAAGTATGGAATCCTCGGTCTATGTACAGGCATGGGAATGGGAGAATGAGGGAGGGGAGGACTAATAGGGAGATAGATTGGCGAAAAACTTGATCGACTTGACGAAAGAGGAATTCGAACTAAAATACCAATCACTTCGGATTGAAGCTCTGCATAAACGTCTACGGAAAGACCTCGCGCATCTGCGTGAGAAACTGAGCCGTATGGAGCACAGTGAGGAGTTCAAGGTTCCGCCAGGATTAGCTGGACAGGTTGCAGAGTGGACAAGGACGGGCAGACATTTGAGACATAAGGCAGAAGATTATAAGGAGAGGGTTGAGATGCTGCAGGTGAGTTGATTTGCTGTAAATTGATGGGGCAGCTGCTGATATATACCTGTGAGCTCAGAAGGAGTTTGATTCTTCACGTTTGGCAACTGGCTTGACTGTCGAGGCCATCGCGGAGCAAGAAAAGGCGGTGGAAGCGTTGAAAGAGCATGTGCTCAATTTGGAGTCGCAGGCCAAGGGCTTTCAGGGGCTACCTCCAGAGAAGGATCTTGCTCGGCTGGAGGTTGAGAGAGTTGCTAAAGAGCTCGAAGAGCTGGAGGCGAAAAGAGAGAAGCTCTATGATACCATGGTTGGGAATTGACAGCTGTGGCTCGACGTGTGCTATCATTATTCCGGGGAGGGGGGGGTTGGGGGCCTAATTAGATACTTGTATTCATATAGGGATTCACGGATGTTGCAGGACATTAGCCTGATTGTAGAGGATGCTTTATAAATTTAATAGGCCTGATAAGCCCCCGCAGACAGCTCTCTGTTGGCACCATAACTCTCCATCCCTCCCTCCACAATACTATTAATAATAATATTATTATTATGATATTATCATACAAGGCTCTCCCATGAATTCATGGTACAGAGCAGGGATCAGAGGTTGAAGGGCAGTGGTACGGCGCTTGCCTGAGTGTACCATAATTTTGTCTAAATCAGAGCTTTTGAATCTAAGATATTACATGAGAGAAAATTCACAAAAATCAAAACTCTCCATAGAACTACTGAGTATAGTGGGGACACTATTTATATATAAAAGTATCCACTCAATTCCAAACCCTTCAAGAGCAGTAGGTAGTTGAACTTTTGGATTTCGCCAAGCCTCAATTTTCCCACCAAAAACAACCATCTTGGCACAGTTTTAGGGAGAGTTTTATTCCCTACTACTGTTCATAGGATTTATATCATTTGAGGTTTCAATAGAAGTATAGTAGTCTACATCTTTTCTGGACATTCTATGAACTTATCCTATTTTTAAATCTAATGTTGGTGCTGCAATAAGTGTGTGAAATTTGCCATTTATAATGTAAAATTGCTTGAACGCATTCTTTTTCTAGTGTTCCAAAGTTGCCTTTACAACGGAGAATGACCACCCCGGCTCTGTACCATGTATTCATGATAGACCCTTGTACCGATAGGGTAGTCTAACCCCAAGTCTCATCTGCATAATAGCCCCGTCTTGGCATTGGGCAAGGGTTAAGGGCGAAAAGCAATTATCCCGGGGGGGGCAAGCTCATCGCAATCGCCAAAAGTCTCTTTCACACACCCAGAACCCTCTTTCTAACTCTATTTTTTTAATTTTGTTTTCTTTACGAGTGCGGGCGCGGGTAAAAGTGCAACACATCCCGATTCCTCCTCCACAACAAACCCGGTCGCCATTCAACTTTAACCCCGATTAATCGCCCATTATCCCCAAAACTACTGTAACAAGCCCTTCCCTTAACTCAATCATCATACTCCGGGACGCGCGCGCGTCTTCCCGCACCACGCCAACCGGGGGAGACGATAACCCAACCAAACCATCCCAGTAGGGTATTGTACCATAGCCAGTACCGCGATACCGTCCACTGGCGGGTTCAACACCACAGGCTCAATTAGCTACGATGGTAACAGTTCGGAATCCAACACCGAAGCTGAGCGATGAGCTTTACAGAACGATGCAGGCTGTACTGGATTCACTATTCAATCAGAAAGACCCTGAGTTAGAAACCCCCCCCTTTCATGCATAGAGAATCTTCCACCCCTCATTCCTATTCTTCCTCCCATCTCTCCTCGCCTCTAATCTATTGCTAACCGGTAGTATGTGGATAGCGGCCGTGATATTTCTGCAGCTTTCCATGATCTTCTTCCAAAACGACAATATGCCGACTACTACAAGTTGATAAAACACCCACAAGCGCTCAATCCAGTACAGAATAATGTTAAGAGAAAAACTTACGCCTCCTTCTCAGCCTTCGTTAGAGACTGTACACAAATCTTCCATAACGCAAAATTGTACAATCGCCATGGCAGTATCATCTATGTCGATGCGGAGACTCTCGAGGCCGCTTTGCGTGCCGATCTGACGCGTGTTAAGGATACTGGGGTGATTGCTGAATCTGATGCTGCGCTTCCTGACCTCGGTCCATTACCTCCACCATCTCCTAGCGGCTCCCAAGGATCTCCTGATCCGGAGGAAGATTCCGCCGCTGAGGAGGAGGAAGACGAGGAGGAAGAAGAAGAGGAAGAAGATGAGCCGGAGGAGGATACTGGGAAGAAGCGTCGGACATCTGCTAGGAGGAGAAATCTGACAAAATCCTCCAAGCGGGATGCTGGGAGTGGTGATGAAGGACAAGGTGGTGGTGGCGAGGGGTCTAGGCAGAAGGATCTTAGCGACCCAAGGAGGAAGAGAGGGAGACCCCCGAGGGTTGACACTCCAATGGAGATCAGGGTTAAGAATGTGTTGAAGGCGCTTAGGAAGCTAAAGGACGAGAGGTTGATGGTTGCCTCATCCATTGGACGAGTGTTAGTGCTAACAGGTTTATAGCGATGGCCGCTTGAGGATCAGCACTTTTGAGAAATTGCCGGAGAAGAAGGAGTTTCCTGAGTATTTTCAGGAAATAAAGGACCCTATTGCTCTCGATATCATCCGGGTGAGTTGGCTTATGGGGTCTGGCTTGACTGGATCGCTAACAGGAAATTGTAGAAAAACGTCAAACGTCGCGAATACAAGACCTTTGACCACTTTATCGCCGACATGGAGCTGATGTTTGAGAATGCAAAGAGCTTTAATGAGGATGACAGTGATGTTTACGGAGACGCTGTCATCTTACAAGAGGAAATGCGCAAGGCTGCTGAAGTTGAGAAGGCTAAAAAGGACGAAGATATCACGGGTGGTGAAGAGGGTGAGCGGGGGGGTAAGCATACTAGGTTGCCCTTGGAGAAGGTTGAGCATAGAGGTGAAACATACCGAGTTGGTAAGTGCCCTAATCATAGCCTGGGTCGCTCTATTAGCTGCTAATAGCGCAGGCGATTGGATCCACATCATCAACCCTAATGATCCGAACAAACCAACCGTTGGGCAAATCTTCCGTACGTGGAAGGACCATGAAGGGCAGATCTGGATCAACGCCTGCTGGTATTATCGCCCGGAACAAACCGTTCACTGGGCTGAGAAGAAATTTTACGCAGACGAAGTTGTGAAGACCGGGCAATACCGAGATCATCATATCGACGAGGTCCTTTCCAAGTGCTTCGTGATGTTCTTTACCCGATATTCCCGTGGGCGGCCGAAGGGTGTCGACGAGAAGAAGTGCCCTATCTATGTTTGTGAAAGTAGGTACAACGAGGGCGAGAAGCATTTCAACAAGATTAAGACCTGGAAGAGCTGTATCCCAGACGAGGTTAGAGGGCAGGACTACGAGCTCGACGCATTTGAAAAGCAACAAGTGTTGAAGAAGCTACCAAGCCCTATCCTTCACTTATTACCGGAAAACGCATCGGAGGACCACCCGCTGCCAGACGCGAAAATGGGTGTCGAGAATGCGCCGCCAATCATTGGGGCGGTCTTCAAGAGACACAGGAGAGAGAATGTAAGTTTGCTGCCCCTTAGGTTTTACAGTATGCATTGTTGTGAGAGCCTAGTGCGATTTAACGTGTGACCTTGGAAGCAAACCTTACTGACACAACCTTCTTTTCTCCTTTTCTTTCAGGACTCGCCACCCCCAGAACCAACACCTCCACCAGCACCTATGCCTACACCAACCCCAGTCGCTCCCCCTCCTAGGGTTCCGGTGAACCCAGATTACACAGAGACCATGTCGATGACGCAGATGTACAAGCAAGCTCATCTCGCCGCATCTATTACCCCTTCGACGCCGCAGGGAAACTCCCACTCTGCCGGTTCTCCAACACCTTCTGGGCACCACCAGTCCGTCCGAACCCCTATGACCCCACAATACTCCTACTCGCATCAGCAGCACCAGGGAACCCCGACCACACTTCATCGCAGTCACTCGGGCAGCTATCCACCCTCAGGAACTCCTCAAATGTCTGCGCAAATGCTCGCCCAGCAGCAGCAGCAGCAGCTTCTGCTCCAACAGCAGCAGCAACAGCAGCAACTCCAACAACAACACCAGTTGCAGCAAAAGCAGTACAACCCCCCCGCGCCCCCTACCACATTCACGCTCCCAGACAGTGTGACGAACAATATCCCGGTCGAAACCGCAAACCAGTTCCTTCGCGACGCTGAGGGGAGATTGTTGTGGTTCACCGTGCCCCCGCTAGCTCCTGAGAGGCCAGTCGTCGAGGGACAAATTACTGGCCATTCACTCGCGTACCTGGCGCGCCAGGAGGAGATTGAAGAGCGCAAGAGGAAGCGCAGACTCGTGCTTGAGGAGGAGGGGAAGGTGAGGAAGAAGGCGAAAGAGGAGGAAAGGGATAAGGTGATGAAAGCGGCGGAGGAGGTGATGATTAAGGCGCTTAGGAAGCTAGCCGGACAGATTATACCTAGCAAGGGCGGAAATCAAGTGAATGGGAATGGAGAGGGGCAGAGTGTTTAGCCGATTTTCCTTAATCCCCTACGCCCTCTCACGCCTGTCATTTTGCGCTCTCGGGTTAGGCAACTACACCCTTTTGTCTGGTGCTTTTTTTCTTTTTTCTTGTGTATGGTTGGTTGATTGATTGGTCGGGTATCGCTAGTTCGTGGATACATACATAGCTTATAGTTCATCTATTGTACCGGGGTGTTGGCTTGGGGTTTTCTTTCGCAATACTGTACTCTAGTTTCTCTCTTTCTTTCTTCCCTGTCACAGCTCGATTGGAGGTTGAATGAATGGATGTGGGTACGGCTATATACTGCATTTCAAGAATAGAACAAGGAATAAGAATAGGATTAGCGCAGCATCGTTGACGTTCCTAGTGTTAACTTACCCGTGAATGCAAATTCGATCTCCGATTTGCGGTAGTCTACCGGCAGTCCCGGGATGGGTGGATCGCCAACCGGGTAGGGCTATTCCCCATTCTTTTGACAGATTTCTTACCGCACCGGTTGGTCGGTAAGTTTGTGATATCCTGATTCACTATTACGCGGGGAAAATTTGTGATACTATACAGCACTGGAGTCCACCGCGCTAGTGGATGCTCGCACGTGTGTGCGCGGGGGAGGTTGTTGATAATATCGTACTTTGGATTACTATACGATTCTTCGTGTGGGGTAACAGTACCGTGCCGTATTGCGCCATACCTATCGTGCCCTGGGTCTACCACGGGAGGTAATTAATGGTGGTCTCGTAGGGCTTTGTGGCTTGATGTAAGGTACCGGTACGATACTGTGCCCTAGTCTACCGGTAGTGGTAGCGGGGTGTGTGTACTATAGTGCGGGGTTGTTGGTGTGTGGGGGGAACCGGGGTGTTTCGATATTCCCTTCATAAATTTAGTGATGCGATCCGTGAGGCTCGGCCCGAGTATTTCGCAGCCCTCCAGCCCAGCTATGCTTCTGTGTAGTGACCCCCATGCAGTGAGTGTCTCCTCCTCATGCTCTATTCCTGCTAGCTATATTTCCAATGTCTCCTGTTCGTAGAACAGTATTACCGGTATAGAATATGAGAATCGCACATTCAATTTAAGAACTAGGAGGCATATCATGGGTATGATCCAAAGCACAGGGCACGAGATCACTCTAGAAAGAAGTCAGTTATTCTCTGCTGCGATCGCACCGTTTATAGTATTGCGAATCACCTTCTCCAGTCTAGTACCACCACAGCCACCACTAGCTGTGCAGCGAGTCACGAGATATCAATCTCTTCCGTGCAGGCCGATTCCGTCGACAATTAGTGTCTCTGAAAAGAAAGGGACTCTAATAAATCATTACATTTCACTCTATTCGAATAAGGAAAGAAAGAAAGGGGGGTTTATAGTACTGTACTGTACATGATCGAGACATCCATCGCTCAAATAAATCTCAAGTAATATATCACGCCCTACCTGAACCTAAATTTATTCTATTAAGCAAAGGAAAATAAACAAGCAGTGAGATTGCCCATGAGTGGGGGCAAGGCTAGCTTATCCAAGAAGAAACTTCCAATTTAAACGCCAGAAGCTGAAAGCAAAAAAAAATAGATCTCCGACCACCCCGCACGAAACTCATTCAGTTGACGATTTCCATGAGATGGGGTCATAAAGCCTAGGGAACCGAGTAGGGATCCAATTACCGGGTGCGTCAGGAATGCCGGGCCTGTACGATAGCAGTTCTACGAGTCTATTGTGCCTGTTTTTGGCGGCCAGCGTGAGCAGTGTTTGGCCAGATTTACTTAAACTATTGGGGTTGGCATCTTTCCGCCCTAGCAGTAGCTTCACTACCCCGTCACGGCCATTCCCGGCAGCCCACGAGAGCGGCGTTCGTACGCCGTGTCTGGGATGTCGGGTTGACGTCTTCCCGCGCCAACAGTAGCTCCACTGTTCCCTGGTGGCCACCCCGAGCGACCCACGAGAGCGGTGTTCGGCCATACCAGGAGTCTGGGGTGTTGGGGCTGACATCTTCCCGTCCCAACAGCAGCTTCACTACTCCCTCATGGCCATTCCCGGGAGCCCAAGAGAGCGATGTTCGGCGGAATTTATTTGAACTATCGGGGTTGACATATTTCCTGCCAAACAGAAGACCTGCCGCTTGCGGCGCCTTCGCCCACAGACAGCCTATGCTCCCAGGATTGACAAATCGCGGACCAAGAAATAACCTCACCACTCCTTCATGCCCACATCTAGCGGCCTACGAGAGCGCTGTTCGGCCGGAATTCGCGTCCTGCTGATCGGGTTCAATATGTTTTTTGCCCAGGAGCAATCCCACCACCTCCTCATGCCCATATCTTGCAGCCCATATGGGTGGCGTCACACCCGCACTATCTCTTTGGTTCACGTCCTACCTGTTCATCTTTATCAAGGTATTTGCAACATCAGCGATGCCGAAATAACAGATACAGTGCAGCGCAGAGAAAACCCGCGAGTGGGAGCATATCCAGTGGCCAGCACCCTGCTAATAGATTCCCAAAGGAGTTTGGCAGATATGTGACTATCAAAGTGACCAAGAAGCTGGAGCGCAAATGTTTTTGCGCGATCTGAGGGCTCCATTTGCATATGGGCTCCCCAATACAAAGAAGAATATTCAAGGAAGGGTGTGCTTCGGGGGTTAGGGGGCAGGTCCGCCGAGAGATCCTTGATGCGTTGGGAGCTGAGATACACCAAGCAGGTTTCCGCCATCGTCGAGTGAGCTCTGTCAAAGAGGACGGGGCGTGTGCAAAGATACTCCTGGAGGGTAAAATGGATCAACCTCAGTGTCGAGGCACCCTTATCCATGGTGACAAGTCCTTGACAACAGCCTAGCAAGGTTGATATCGCAGGGATATCATCGCTGTCGAGATCCTGCGACCCTATCTGAACCGCTAGAGCGTGACACATTTCATCGACACTCAACGGCCGTCTTGAATGGGAGATCCACATCAGAACTGCCATCCCGAGTCTTGCCTTCTTCCCACCTTGAGCCCTTATCCTCCCCAGCATTGCTTGATATGCACCCCCCAAATCTAGGCCATCCTTCATTGCCCTAAGCCTTTGTCTCCTTTGATAAATGGTCGTCTCTTCTAAAATCGCCTCAATGCTTAGGAAGACAAGCAGGAATCTAGATACGATATCTTTCAGTACACAATTTGAGGCATTTTTGTAAGAATCCACGCTTCCTACATACATTTCCGAAACCGTTTCCGGAAAATTCCTCATAATTCCCTCCTCTAAACTCTCGTCCATCGCGTCCGGCATCGTATCCTCTTTTAGTCTTGCTCGCAGGAATATGGTGATATCATCCTCACTGGGTGCTATAGATATAGTCGCTGCCCTCCCAGCAAGATGCTTGTCAACCTTACCCTGAATATGTGCCCTCCCGGTGAGAAATATCCGGGCGCCTGGGGACTTCTGGAGAATTTGGTTGAGTGAGTCGAGAAGTTTCACCCGATACCCTACCAAACACTTGTCCAGCGCATCAATGCATATAAATGTGCACTGTGAGGATGAGATATCCAGTAAAAACTCAACAATCTCCGTGAGCGCTAGCTTCTGGCCGCCAATGACCCTCTCCCTATCGCGAAAAGCTTTGACTATTCCCTCCGGAACCTCGTTCAGCCCCCAATAACCTGTTTTAGCACCGAGCCCAGAACAGCAGCCGGGGATTGCTCCTCCCGAGCGGCGAAGTCGAAGCAGAAGCACGCAACGGCAGCGTTTCCCCCCACGACCTGCTTGCATAACGTATCTATCACCAGCGAGCTAACATCGCAGCGCATTAGCAACCCCCCACCCCCCGGGCATATTCCCCCTCACCTCATGTAGGTCTTGCCAACCCCCGGACTCCCATAGCAAAACAAGGCCGAGCCATTAGATTGACCCCCACGCCTACCCCCACCAAACCAATCCCGATACTCCTGAGTCCGCAAGAGCCGGTCTCCCACCTCGTCGACCCTACGGGCTCGAATGTCCTGGTGACGTATCCGGGGTTCCAGTGGCGACAGCCAGGCCAAAATTTCGGACTTTCCCTCGTCGGCCACCGTATAGTTATTCCACACATTGTTGAAAGAATTGGTGTTGTTAAAAGAGTTGATGTTGTCGTTGGGGTAATGTTGAGACATTTTTGTGTTTCGCGGGTTTTGAAAATTGTATAATAGAGGATGGGCTCTGGGGCAACTTTATACCGTGGGGTCGGTTGTCTGGGGGCTGATAGGGGAAGACGAAAGCGCTGAAAAGTGATTGATATCTCACACTGCCAGAATTGGTACTACCTGTGCCTCCACAGTACAAAATAAAATACCATGTGGTTGCTCGCGCATATGTCTGCGGTCCGTGTATCTGAAATAAAATAAAAGTTATCCTACAGTACCTACTCATGTAATTTATGTGTTACATTCGAACTTTCATGTGACTTTACCTTCGGGTAATCGTGATCATGGTTTATTATTCCGTTAATAAAAAGGATATTTTCACAATATTTCGGCGGTAGGTAAGTGTTTTTTATGGAACGGTCGATATAGTGAGTGGTGCACTACTAGCAGTAGTAGTATACCATAATATTATTCAAGTGCAATCATAAAATCTCACTCGGTGGCATGAATGATTTGATGTCGATGTTTATATTCTTCATCCCTGGCCAATTAGATCGCTATGCTACACTACACTGCCCCAGTGCTACAATACAATACAAGACAAGACAAGACTCCGCTACAAGCCGATAATCCCCCAGCCAATCCTGGATAAAACGCCAGACGAGAGAAACAGCTCCTCTCCTCTTCACACTAACCTCGGTCTACCCAAAGTATCTACAGGAATGACAAAAATAAATATTACCCCCCCCCCGCTCTCGCCCCGGAACTACTCAAAAGTGAAAGAAGAGAAAAGAAACGGAAGATTACCCCCCCAGTGGTTCATCATAATTGACTACCCTCAGAGCACCCTTCGGCGCTGTAAACATAACCTGCACGACCCGCCCAGCACCAATCGCCGCCTCAACATCCCACTCATCCCCACGGTCTAGCATGATCGGTACAGAAACCGACCTACTCCCCGCTCCTTCCCCATCCTCCTCTTCCTCCCCCTCCTCATCCTCATCCTCATCCCCTTCATCCATATAGTCTCTCCCCAAAGAAACAGAGCTCGAAACGCTCCTAAAGGAAGTACTCCCAAACAACGACAATGGCGACGAAGGCTTAATCTGCGGCAGGGCGTTGCGCACGGCTGTCACGCTGAGCCAGCGCCTTATACCCCTTGATTGAGACGGGGTGGGGGCGGGCGCAGGGAGGATATTCGAGGAAGGCGTGAGGGACGGGTCCGAGGAGAAGGTTAAGGAGGAAGCGGGGGTGGCGGTCGATATCGTGCTGCTAGGCGCCGTGGCGGTAGTGGGGAATCGGGCGTGTGCGTCCAGAGAGACGCTCCGCTGTGTGACCGTCGGTCTAGGGGGTGAAGGGAAGAAGCGGGCTGGCTTCATTAGCTCTCGCACCCTCGGCGCGCGTACTGATGGTGCGATTGTCCGGGCGCGACTAGGTGGGTAACTGCGAGTGTACGGGATCCGCAGTGGCGCTTTCGGAAGGGAGTTTAGACTTTCCGAGGATAGCGTTGCAGCAACGAGTCTTGGTCTTCCCCTGCCCGGCATGATGGGTACCGCCGGTGGTGGCGGTGGTGGTACCGGTGCCTGCGCCGGGGGTTTTGGAAAGGTGGACTCCGGTGTCCACCCGTCCGAGGTCGGTGTCCCACTCCGGGAGTTCTCCCGTGTACGCTCGTAGATAGTTTCCTGCTGCGCCATTTTCTCGGCGAATGCTAGGGAGCGGCTGTATATCTCCGCCAGATCCGTCGAACCATCTGTTGCTCCGGCGCTGCTGGCGCTGTGTCTACGAATGCTTTCCTCGTCGCTTTCGAGGATTGTGGATACGCGTGCTGGCGCTGCGGCCCCACGGTAGACTTGCATTTGGCGGCCATGCTGCGGGAGTGGCTGTGGTGGTGGTGGTGGTGAGGAGGTTGATGTTGAGGATTGGGAGAGACTGCCGCCGTCTGGAGTTAGGGAGCGGGAGAGGGAGCTGGAGGATTGGTTCACGCCTAGCATGCGGGTCATGTGTGTTTTTTCGACGATGCCTATGCGGTCGGCTGAGGCGTTGGAGCCGTCTTTTGAGTAGAAGCCGAAGGTTCGCCTCCCTTCTGTTTCCCAGGTGTTGCCCCTCATGAGGTCCTCTTCGTCCGAATTCTTGCTCCTGCGGCGATACCAGAAAAATAGTGCGGCTGCTACGATCGCTGAGAGGAGGCCAAGCAAGATGCCGAGGACAGTGGCCGTTTTGTTGTCTTTGCATTCCTTTTCTCCTTTCTCCCCCATTGAGAGGGGAGTTGCCTTTGGAGGTCTGTATGTAGAGATCCAGGTATTCGAAGTGACGTTGAAAAGGTAGGTAACCTCACTGACCTGCGGCACTTTCCCAGCCTCGAATGGGGAGATCTTGTACCCACTTGTAATCATCATAATATCCCCATCAAGCATCGCCGCCGCATGCCCGGCCAGTCCGTCCTGATGACCGTCGCCGGGAGGCCCAAGTTCTCCCCCAAAGATATACGGGACCTCCCATCTCCACCCACCTCTACCAATCTCGCCAGACATGTCCAGTACAATCAATCTAGGCTCAGCAGGGGTGTTAACATCACCAACCCACCCTCCGTAGACAATCACTCGCTTCCCGTCATTGGTCGCGACGGCAGTATGCCCCGCCCGGGAATCGATTCGCCGAGTAAGCCCGTCATCCCGTCGCTCTACAATAATAGAGAGATCCTCCCTCGTAGCTCCTGGGGTGGGCTCCGGCACGTTACCCACCTTTGTCGAGCTGGTGGGTAGCTTGGGCGGGAAGGATCTGGGCAGGCTCACGTCCGCAAATCTCCAGCGGCCCTCGGGGACAAGATACACAGCCACCTGCCGCATATCCACAAACGCCCTCTCGGTGTGTCCGCCAATCATGACAGTAGTCATGCTATCACCCTTCGAAACGGCCGTGAACGAAAACCCCGATTCAGGAATCGGCCAATCGTAACTATTATTACCCCCACTCCCACGCTCCACCAGCATGACAGCAGCAGAGGCAGCCCCAGGCTCCGATTCCGAAAGCCCCTTTCGCTTCCCCTGGACGTAAGAGACCTCGCGGATGGTGGGGAACTCAAGCTCCAGCATGGAATTCGTATACGCTGGGCCCGCCTCGCCGGGACAGGTCCCTCCGAAGAGGAATGCCTTCCGATGAATCTCCGTTGCGACGACATTCCCCTGCTCGTACTCGTGCAGCTCCTCGTCGCTCGGTCCAGCCCCATTCATGAACGTTGACCCCGGGGCAATGGCGCTCGTGGTCGTGGAGACCTCGTAGGAAAACCCCGCAGCATGATTCCTCCCTTTAGGAGCAACTTCCAAGCTCGACTTCATATTCCGGCTCCGCCAAACGCTCGCGCGGTCTGAAACGTTGTACTCGTAGAGCCCCAGATCCGAGTCGCAGGACCCTGTCAATAATACCATAACGTCGTTCTTGTCTGTCCCCTTCTCGCTGAAGAGTAACGGTGTCATCGAGATCTGCCCCAATCCTGGGTTCTTTGGCGGTGGTGGAGCAGGTAGCTCTCTGAATGCATTGGACATGTTCCTCGCGGATACCCGGTCGCTCACGTTTAGCGAGACGAACTTGAACTCTGTGGTTTGAGGTGATGGCAAGAAGAGGTATAGGGTTGAGGAATCCTCCGATAGTAGAGCGCTCGCGGGTGTGTATTGTGATAATGCGGTTGATGATGATGCGAACTGTGACAGCAATGATAATAGTGATGATAGGAAGAGAAGGTATCTCATCGTGACTACGCTACGCCCTTCTCCGTGAGGTAGGGTGGTGGTTTGAAGGAGCGTAAGTTCGACAAGTCCTGGTGAAGGAAGTGAGGGAGCATGACAGGACTAAGTTAATTGGAAGGTTTGCTGTAGGGAGATAAAGCTGTGGCGGGGCAGCGGGGTAGTGATGGATGGCTGGGGAGAGGGCGGGGGTTGGATGGCTGAGGGTGTATATACGTTCTTCTGTTTACGCTGGGTGCGGAATGGAGGACACATTCCAGGGGAGGGGGAGGGGGAGGGGGAGGGGGAGATGTTCCGGGGAGATGGCGTGCCCACGTGTTACGCAGATGTAGGCACTCGCCCCCCCTCCCCTGGATTCCTGTCACCCTTAGAGACATCCTGTCAGCCATCCCTTTCTTTCTTTCTCCGCGCCCCCCTCTCTTCACCTTCCAGCATCACCATATCTTCCTCCGAGTGACCCCCCATGATCCACACTTCATCCAAATCATCACCGATCATCCACCGACGACAACCAACCACCTTCACCTTCGAATCTCATTCATCGCCTCTTCCCAATCAAAGTGACCGCCGAAAACCGTCTCCACGGGCCCACATGACCCCGCAGAAGCAAACATTCCCCGACCCTCAACCAAATTTGCTCAAGCAACCCCCCCAATCCAGAGGAATGATCATCCACTAGCCTCCCCAGTATCAATCCACAACTCGCTTCCCCCAGCTTGTCTCTCAGCCATCTCATCCGGTAATCTAAGGATCAACCGACAAACAAAAAAAAAGCCCGAGCCAATGGTAAACTTTATTCCAATACCAGTTTACTAGTACCTTCAACGCCAAGACTCTAACCGATCGCTACAACTTCCGCATTCAGACACGATAATAAATTTGCTAAAACAATCCTAGTCAGAATTTATTAAGCCATCTGTCCGGGGGGAAAAAAATACTTCGAGATATAAGTTAATTAAATTCAGTCCAGTCCAAGAGACTATTCAACTTCTAACCCACACGGTGGAAGTATGTACAAGAAAATCGGAAAGATCCCCCCAAATTTACAGCCAATCTAATTTACTCCCAGTGATATATCCGGATGCTAATAAGAAAATCCAATCCCAAAAAGGGATATCGATGAAGTGCTACCCATCCCGATCATATGCAGTACCGCAGATATAGCAACAGCCTTCAAAGAGACCTTGCCCCTTGTTGTTTCGCCATGATTTTTAACTTTTTTTTTAACATGTACCGCATCAAAAGCCACCATATACGAACCAATGAAAGGGCTAGCTAGGACGCTTAGAAGGAGTAATTTTTGATACCCCAATGCTAGAAGTCGAGTTAGCCAATAGATCATAACGTTTGTGAGTATGAGACGAACCTTCTCAGCATTGAAAGTAGCGGGGTTATCTTTCTTCCAGAGGTCGTCATAAGCAGTGAAATAGCACACTTCGGATCCCATAGCGCTCTTGATAGAGGAAAGGGCAGCAGCTTGGTTTTCGGGGGAAGGAATAGCAGAGCCATTAGGATCACCCTGAGAAGGCCAGCCGGTTTCTAAAAAGGTGTTTAGCGGTTGGTCTTACTCAGTAAACACAGCACACTAGAACCTACCAGTGATCAGAACCTTCTTTCCACCACAAGCGTTCTTAACATTCTCGGACTGAGTCTTCAAAAAGTCACCAGCGGCAGAAGCGGCAACCTTTCCATCGAAGAAGGCATGGCAGTTGGCAGCAACATAGTCAGAAGCTTCACATAGGGACGGGTTGGCCATGATGGCAACAAAAGTGTCAGCCGTAACGACTGGTCCAGTGTATCCAGCGGCTCTCAAAAGAGAGCGAGCGCTGTTAACCTTTGATACGACATCTGGAGCACTCATCTGACCGGAATTGACAACTTCATTACCAACAGCAACGGTGTGGATAAGTGACCAGTCGCTCCCAACCATGGTTATAAGTTGCTTGATCTCATTTTCGCAGTCGGGAACATTGTGAATACCAAGGAAAAGCTGAAAACCATACTGCTTTGCCGCAGCGATACCATTGGGAACCTGGTTGCAGTCGATACCGTAGAGACGGAGGAAGGAGAAGTCTCGAAGTTTGGAAGTATCGGAAAGAAAGGAGGGAGTGTCCTTGCAGGTGCCATCCGCGTTGTAGGGAGAGTAGACAATTCCTCCCTTTGATCCGGTGGTAGGGACATCATCAGGACTTGCGAACCTTCTGCCATTACGCCCTCCTGTGGACAATTAGTCAGGACTCAAATACAAATCTAGAATTTGCGATAACATACCATGTGGCTGGGCAGAGCTGAGCTGCGATACTGCAAGCAGGGCAAGGGCAACAACATTCGACAAACGTGCGAAGACCATATTTGCTGATTGCTGTTCTGTATAGTCCTTTCGATTTTTCTTATAATGGGGACCCTTCGAGGATGTAGATGTCCTGATCTTCACTAATAACAAGCTGAGATTAAGTTATCCCTTCGTTTTTTTTGTTGAGAAGCTGCAGGACTGAGACTAGTTTAAGACAGGCAGGTGCGTATTGAGAGGCTGAAGGATTGTTTGCTATCAAAGCTAAGGAAAGTGTGCACGTCGATTTAAATGAAAGGCAAAGGAATGACTGGTTGATAAAGGGATAGAATAGAAGGAGGGTGAATGGGCGACAAACAGTCTCAGCAATGGGTTAGAAAATGGTGGGGACAGAATTGGGAGGTGGGAGGATGGAGGTAGATAAATAGAAAGACCGACCAAGGGGACGAAGGATAGTTGAAAGCCACAACCACCCGTCACTAACTCTGCCGGGGGGGCAGGGTTCACACCACTTGTGCACAGAACCGCACACAGTTGTCATCGCCCACAAGACTGCCGTAACTCATTCACTCACTGTCACTCACAAACAGTCCCAACTGAGATGGAGGGGGGAGGGCTTTCAGGACAAGCAGTGCTCTCCTAGACTGACTGGGAGAAGGCCCACCACATTTTGGCCTCTGGGCTTATTGGCAGGATGCCGGGACAAGGGCGGAAGCAAGCCACGCCGCCTCTTCCTCCCTAGTACTTGTACTTGTCCCAGGCAAGAAGTATCCGGAAACAGGGGTGATCCTAGAGTCGGAGTTTTGTATGGTACAAAATCCGTGCTTATCTAAGTCACATACAAAATTCCGACTCCAGGATCACCCCTGTTTCCGGATACTTCTTGCCTGGGACAAGTACCGTAGAAACTGGAATAATTGGACCTCTCGCTAAGACGTTCGAAATTCCCTCTCTTGGATAGGGGGGCGAGCGCATAGCGAAAAGTGACCTCCTGAGACCGAGCTTAAGACAGAAAAAAAAGAAAAAAGAGTCAGACCATACCAACAAAGGCAACTCCAACGTCCTAGAGTCAGGTCCAATTATTCCAGTTCTTACGGTAAGTACCTGTCAGTCTGTTCACAGTCAGTTCAGCAGGTCCACTTTCAGCAAGGCACGAGTATGCAGACCCCAGTCACTTGAGAAACACATCCTTGTAGCAATCAGTCCTCGAGTAAGGTAGCAGCACTCGAACCTATGCAAGTACTTGTACTCGGGGGTTAGGAAATAAACCAGACATTTCGTGGCACCGCGCCCGAAATACCCCTAATACCGAGTACAGTGACCAATGGGCTGAGAAAAGAAGGAGTTACGAATTTCGCTATATAATAGCGACACTATGCCGAAAAAGCGATGCCGGGACATCTTTAGGAAAAATAGTACAGTACCGGTACCTGCAGCTGAAGGCCAAGCCATATTAGGATATCCTAGGATTTACCCGAGCACAAACCCAAAAAACCGCGATCCCTTCTTTCCAACGAAGCGCCCGCTTCCCTCAAAACCCTAGAGTTGGACTCTATTCTCGATGTGTGCACTCGAATACAGCACTTGTTGGCATGAAAGAAACACCAGATAAGTTAGGCCTGGCGGCAACCACATTTTGTGGTGTTGATAGCGGTTTTTTTTTATTTTTTAAAAAAAAACAGACGGTAATAATGCATTGTCGGTCTCATCTCGTTAATGGATACACAATGTCAGACTGATCTCGTTCACAAGTAATTTAGTAGCGCCATCTCATCTCCAAAGAACGCGCGAAAGCCGTCGTCTCAGGAGACAGTCCAGACCTAAGAAAGACATGACAAAAAAAACCTAATTATCCCTTAGCAAGAGAAAGAATAAAATAAAAACACACACACACACACCAGGGTAGCTTACCGGTGTGAGACCTTCTGCTGCTGCTCGTGCAGGGCCGGCACAGTATTTTAGGGCTTAGCCTAGCGATTCTCACTGATCCGGTGTCTATTGAGGATATCTCCTCAACCAATGATTCCTCACAAAACCATTCTGTTCCTGCATATCATCGAAAAGACAAAGGCAAAAAGGAAGCGAGCAAAAAATTGCACCTTTTTCTTTTTTTCACCTTTTCTTCCTTCCCCCCCCTTCCAGATGCAATAACCCTAGCGAGCGAGCGTTGGAAACTCTCCTCACCAACTCACTCGGCAACGAGCGAGCGGGTGTGAGTGAGCCGTGTCAGTTTGCTCTCTTTGATCTTTGGATCGAGTTCCGAAACCTTGGCTTAGGCTCGCTATTGGATCTGCCATCTCTCTCCCCCCCTCTCCCCCGTCAAAAAATCTAGGGCCTCTGGTGGTAGTACGAAACAAGGTACCGTAACGAGCAATAATCATTTATTTGTTTCGGCCCACAACATTTTCCGTTCTCCACCCCTGTCCGCGGCCCTTCTTTTCTTTTTGACAAGGGAGGGGAAGTTGAATTGGGCCACGTAAGTGTCGAAATGTGGTTCTCTTTCTTGTGCTCGTCCTTCAATTGTTTGTACTCGTAAGCTACAAGTATATGCTGGAGGGGTTTTCATGCTTGCATGTTCGCTGGGACCCTTCCGGTCAGATAGTCTTCGCCTATGGACTACCCAATCGCCCTGCAATAAAATATAAACCAAAGCCTGATGCAGACATGGTTCCCCTCTTTCCCTTCCTTCATTTATGTTTATGTAATATTGTTAGAACCCAATTGTAGAATTTTTCTGGCAGTTGACTATGACTGGCTCGCTGGCTAGCCAGTCGCCACCCTGTTTTTCCCCCTACTCATGCATAGAATATAGCACTCGAGTACGCACGCAAGCATATCGAGAATCCCATGCCATTCGGAGGGACTCTGCTGCCACCGTACTGTATTCGAGTACTGGTAGGCCATCTACCGGTATCTGCCATCTATATCGTGTATCTAGTCTGGCCAGTCCAACCACTACTCGAGTACGGCACTCTGAACTATCAAACGCCTGCGGCATGCCCCACGCCCACCGTTCCGCCCCGTAAAAACCTGCCTAGCAACCCGCCGTGACAGAATTAACTATCCGGAGCCTCCCACTCGGTGAAAACTACCATCCGCGGCGTCTGTTGCAACTTCTGCCTAGGTGCGAGTGCGGATACTCAATCATTGAGTACTAGTGCAAGTACTAGGGGTAGGGGCGAAGTACGGTACCGTATTGGGACAAGCAGGGGCAGCAGAGGCCTGAGCATCTACCCTGGAAGGAGTATCAAAGAACCAAAAAAGTAAGATAACCGCCAATTCGAGTAATTCCACTACCCCCTGCTTGTCCCAATATTTCCCCCCTCACCCGAGTATTGTACAAGCCAGTGGCGGCCGACGGTCGGGCGCGGGCGATGCAAGCAAGACAAATAAGACAAGCTAGATGAAAGAAAGGGAAGAGTTGGAATGGGATTCCCCACAACCACTAGTCGTTTGAAAGAAAAGTCTACCGAAAGGGTGCAGCCGAAGAAGGCAGGCAAGAAGGCCTTCCTTGTACTCGTACAAGGTATTGATCCCTCCCCACCTACCGATTTTAGACGTCCAGCGTGGTCCCGTACCCGGTTTCTTGCCACCATGCCAGACTCGGGGCAAAGGCCAAAGCACAATGTTCCTGAATAATATTAACCCGGCTTTTTATGACCTTGCACTTTCCGCAACCCGAATCGGTAGAAGGGAGCACGAGCGGACGGGTTGCACGGCGGAATAAAAAAAAGGTTCAGAGCTCAATGTGCTCAGCCACGAATGTCAGGTTGACCCGGAATATTGTATGATAATATGTTTGCATGGCGTTAATTTTCATCGCATGAGCGAGGCACAGATGTAGAAACCAGAATCACAAGATAAAACTCCGCCTTTCTCTTTTCTTTTCTTTCCCCTCTTCTGTCACCATCTTCAGCTCAGCTCAACCCATCCCGCACCCGCTTGGTGTCTGTGCTGTCCCCCCCAAACAGGAACCCTCCAGAAGAACATCACCCCACTCCTCAATGCCGACGAACAAACGCGGTGCATTCGTTCATCACTCGGGTTTCCCGGGGCCACTCACCCACTCGGCCAGAGTTACTATATAATACCCAGCACCCGCAAGCCACCGCCGAAACCACTCCGTTCTCTTTTACCTGGGGGAAAAAAGGTGCCTTTACCTACTGCAATGCATGGTCGTAAACAGCTCCCATCAAGAAGGAAGGAATTCCCGAGGCGACGCCCCCGAATATCGCGTATTGCTGTTTACGACTACAATCAGAGAAAGAAAGGACACATTGATATTCCTGTTCCCACTTGACCCTCTTCAATCATTATCACCATGAGCTCTGCCGGGAGTAGCGCAATATTGCTGCAGAACTCGAGTAGAAAGGAAGGAAGGAAGGAAGGAGGTATGGTGGCCGAGGAATACGCTATATAAACCGGATTGGGCCCGTTTGTCCATCCATCCACCCCTCCCGCGCAAACGTGCTTCAAGAAGCAAGTTATGAAAGGGAAAAATAATGTCGGAGGAACTCCGGTCCTATGCGCCAAGAGCCATATTTTCCATGCTCGCAAAGAACGCTCAATGGAAGAAGCAAGCAAGCAAAAAAAGAAAGAAAACGACACTCACAGTCCACCTCCCTCAATAGATCGAGCGGGAGTGGAGAAAAGAACAGAAACGTGTCTCTCCGGTACCGGCGCAGATTTTTTTCATTTCCCTTCCTCTCCTTGCATATTATGCACTGAAGCCCAGGGTTGCAGGATGTGATGAGCAATATGGTGCGGTAGGTCCGGTACGGTATCTGTTATCGCCCACTATCCGCTCCTCGCCTGCCCTCCCGGGCAGATGGGTCGCTGGTTACTTTCTCACAGTGCCGATGGAGGATTGGCCTGCCTTTGGTACCTTGCCGATGATGCTACTGCAGGAACCGGAAGGTGGGCTTCTTGGCAGGTGGTGGGCGGTAATGTAGGTGCCCATTGGGCATTGGACAGTAGTTGTGCAATTTATGTTCGCTTTACCTAGTGGAAACACGTAGCCTACTTATATAGTTATGCTTCTTTTGAGTGGGGTAGAGTGGCGGTAGAGTAGAGTCAGAAGGGTATCACGAGGGATTATGTCTTGGATCTTCCGCGCTATGATACCTGCGAGGGGACGCATTCGAAGAGAAAGGTCCTGCACCCCAGCTACGGCGAATATTGAAAAGGGTCGAAAGATGTAGAAGAGGAAGGGAGTGATTCGGCTATAGCCTATAGGAAGGAATGAAGAAATGGTAACAAGCGGTTCTCGCTTGGTCGTCGTGATGATCCCTCTTCGCTCAAGCGCATGATCCCGTCTTGACGCTGAGCTACCTACCGCACTGCACACCAATCGTCCCAAATACTTTTACAAATCCCGCTCCCCCACGATAAGAGATAATTGGCCAACGAGTGACGCTACATGCATCATCAACTCAGTATCACACTGGTCGCCCGGCTACCGAAACCATACCATATGTGTCGCGAATCTTGCGGTGTCTTCCTTTCCCTCAGCCTGACTTGCTATTGTGCAGCTCTGAGGGAATAATAATAAAAAAAGGGTGTTTGTTTTGTTTTGTCTTTCGTGAGTCGATACGATGTGAAGACTGACCCTCAGTGAGACATTCTGGATCTTGGTTGCTTGTCAACATTTTTGTTCCATAGGAGATTATGTTCTGTGGATGGGCTAGCTTATCGGTAGTGGATGTTTGTTTTGGGGGTAGTCTAGGGTAAATACTCGAAAGCTGAAAGTTGTATAATTACCGGTAGTAGGTTAAATAGTAGCCTCCGCGGTACGGTGTGGTGTGCGCTACGATACCCCAGGTCGTTTTATACATGACGGATACGGGTCTAAGATGGTATTGTTATTTCTGTTCCCGTTTAGTTTGGTTTGTGTTTTAGCGCTGCGTGGGTCTGCCTAGGCCGGCGGGCGCCAGGAGGGGGATTCGTACAGCCCTGTGCGACTGCATAAGTAAGGTAAGCATTGTGTTATGCTCGTGGTGGGGTTTCTTCTCCGATGTAGTACGAGTATCACGGGCATGACTTGCTATTCAAGCGTAATGGTGACTCTACGGTTATTGCTAGGATTGCCTTTGGGTTCGGACGAAGGCGATGGGAGAGTGGAAGGTAGTTTCTATTTCTAAGAAAGAAGGGTTTGAGCTATGGAATGAAGTGGGGAGAGATGAATTCTATAAGAGGGTGTGATATCAATCGCCATTGTGCGCTGTTTTTACTGTCTTGTATTGACTTACGTATCAGTGGTCGGGTGGGGGGGGGGGGGGGGGTTGGATTATAAT
>Ga0307509_10003406_pt1 | contig 24196 bp, 29 predicted proteins | sample 10_EM_MG_FD_202245 | JGI IMG/M metagenome (GOLD analysis project Ga0307509, IMG submission 202245) | Populus trichocarpa ectomycorrhiza microbial communities from riparian zone in the Pacific Northwest, United States - 10_EM | ecosystem: Host-associated > Plants > Roots > Unclassified | place... | reverse complement strand
TTCGAATCAGCCACCCCAGTATGCCTTTACCAGGAAATCTTCTTGCACAGCGCTCTGGTTAATCCCACAATTTTTGAATACAGTTGTGTTTGGTGCTCTCTTCATCATTACCCTTATCGAGTTGTCTACATCCGCCTGGATAACCGCCAAATACAACGCAAACCACAATTTCCCAACGTCGGCCGCCCGTGCGCGGGTCCGCTACTTACTCTTCGTGTCGATCTGGACGATCGTCTTTGGGTCGGTGTCGTTAGTAGGATTCCTTGTAGCCCCAACCAGGATATTCACAAGCGTGGCGTCGCATTTCTTTTTGTACGTTCTGTTTTATTTTACCTTTCACCATAAATTCTCTTTTGATATGCTATCCATAGCCTCTTTCTCACATGGATTCTATGGTTGGCAGCTGCCGCTGCGATTATTCAAACACTAGGAGGCGGGCTAAACTGCTACGTACAGACTTATTTCGTCTATTGTAGTCAACTTAACGCGCTGGAAGGATTTGCATGGCTTATTTGGTGCCGCCCTAGTCTTTGATATTCTGACGTTCACACGTTGGTGGTGGTTGTTTACGATGGTCCTGACTTTGATGCTTTTGGTTGTCCTTATTCGAGGCATACACGGTCAAGCGAGGGGGCAGATTCCCTGGCGGCGTGATCGAGGCCTAAGGTCATCAGGACTTTTGCGTCTTCCCATGTTCTGGACAGAGCTTTGGTCATGAACGCGTTTTGGCCGGTGGATCTCCAGATATGTCAATGGTTTCTTAATTCGGATAAATACGTATTGACTACCTGTCCTTTTCGGGTATCCTCCAGTCCATATGCAATGAAACGAATAGCTTGACAGCATGCCCTTGGTAGGGGCAGATGGCGGAGGAGAGGTATCCATTGATACTTGCTTTCCTCTCTCGTTGTCTCATGTTTAATCCTTTGGTTGGCTGCTGCACGGTTGGGACGTGGAAAGAATAATTCTGGATTTTTTCACCAACACCGATGTTATCATTTGGCACTAAGTGAGGACCGATCTCCTTTTTGTGCGGGATTGATGGACGTTTTTCTTTACCGGATTCCACAAGCCTTATACAATGCCCCAGGTTCCCGAAATCGCCACTTGCATTGCTTGGAGTTACATCAGAAGAAATTCTGGTCGTATGAAAACTTGAATTTGGAGACAATATCTCGGTCGACACCCTTCCTGGTCTAGTGGGCAGTCGAAAAGGAATGTTCGAGAGTAATCTTCTGAACTGGCCATTGTTCGTAGTACACGTATTACGCCGCCATCTTGTGTTTTCTGTCGACCTCACTCACGGTTCGTGGGGTTTTGTCTTTGGTCGATGAGGAATCCCCCTGGTCCAGTCTCTCTCTTGGTCCTTGTCCTCGAACGGTTGACTGCCCTCCTTTGTCTGATGGTTAATAAGTACCTCTCGTTCAGTTGTCAAGACGAGTCCACAACGGATTCTACATGATCGGTCGTTGGGCTGTATGATAATCACGGCAACTTGAATGTTCGGGGAGGGAGTGAAGCTTGAAACTTTGACCAGGGAAGCGCCCTCTTCGCTGTCGGACTCTTTTTTGCTCAATCACCCCACTGTCCACATCTCGATTGATACTGTCTTACCAGTCGAACATCAGTCAGTCATGAAGATATTCGATATCGCAATGGAACCTGCATTCTATTGATTTCGATGAGGGTATGGGGTGAGTGGAGAGGGCCGAAGACGAATATGGAAATGGGCTGAAGAATAAGTTGGTGAATTCATGGTGCCTCCGAGTATCGATCCCTCTCATACCACGATGAAGGGCTACCTTGGTGGATGGTCTATTTGAGGTGATCGTTGGTTGGCATTTTGAATTTGGGAATCGTCGATGATGCCACTTCAATGGAACGAAAGAAATGAAAACTTCTGCGTCTTGATGAGGCCTTCGTATTATGGGTTGTTAGAATTTATGTTCCGTTTCCTTGGCCTGAAATTTCGACTTCGCCCTGTTCGTTTGTCGTTTCAAATTCGCACGGAATTCTTGCAAGAATGATTTGAGCATGTCAAATGATTTTGTTGGGACTACGACTGAAGTGAGTCCAATAACATCGTAACTACGATGCAAACATACAGAGATATGTGAGTATACTAGATAGAACTGGGAAACAGCGAACCTATTTTCCAATAAACCACCACGCTCGGCCCAAAGGGACTCGCAAAGCCTGAGTTCGGCTGTCCTTCCTGTGACTCGGTGAATGTATTTCGCGAGAGCGAAAATGGCCTTCTTTAAATATATTGGATGGTTCCGTTGTAAGTATCCGAACCTGAACACCTTCCGACGAGCGAAGTTGAGGATGCAGTGGGAGTATGCGGATTTTTGCAAAATGAATTGAACGTGGTTGGAACGGAGCCGTTGATCGTAATTTTCCTTTTTGAAATGTTCAGCAAACACTGAAAAATGAACTCCAAATCTGGTCGTTCCTGGCAAAGAAACCTGTCCATGCGAAAACTGATTGGAAATGCAGGTCTTGAGATACCATGTGAGGTTGGAGTTGTTTAATTCTTTGTCGGAGTGCAGAGGTGCGTCACGAGGATTGTAAATGATGCAGGAAAGGAATTTCTTCCAGTCGCTTCCTGCTGGACGACCTGTATGACGCTGATGGCAAAGATGTTTGATATCCACTCTTGGATGGCGATAATGTTGGCTAAACCAATTTCTATGTGAGAGTGGCACTTGATGATAATGCTTGAAAATGATTTTCAGGCACGCTAAGGCAGCCGCGGCATGTCTTTGTCCATCCAATGCCAGCGGATGATCAGAGTCCAAGAAATTTCGAAAGATGGCATGTCCTGGATGAGATTTGAAGTATCCGTGTAGACCAAGAGCCTCCTGATCTATTTTGAACAGCTTGTCAGGCAGGGGAATTACACCTGGGGTCACTTTATGTTTTTGAACCAGCTCCACTGGGATAGCCAAGAAAGTCAGGTGTAATTTCAATTGAGAGCTTGAGTAGTATGGCTGAAGCTGAGATATGAAGAAATTGACAACCTCTCTACGCTTGTGATTGTAGATTTCTTGGGCATCTTGAAATGGTAGTTCCTGGGTCTTAATATTAGATCAAGCAAGCAAAGAATATACAACAAAAAAGACCTTGATAAACCATAGAAACTGTGGAACAAGATCAAGTAAACACTGTCCACGATAAGCACCTGGGAAGCAAGAATAAGGGTCACAGAGGGAAAGCTTGGTTATTTTTTCATGGTGTTGGGTGTTTGCAGATGGTGGGATATTTTCGCAATGCCATATTAAAGCATGGCTAGCATACCAAACATGAATACCAGTATGTTGATCAGGTGGATCTATAAAGTGAAGGCATCCAGCGGTGTATTTTGAAGGGGAATATAAGAACATACTGTTTTTGTTATGGTGAAAGCAAAGGAGCATATAAGTAGTATGAAGATCCGAAAGGTTGATATAAAATTCTTTGGACCGAGTTGCATCAAGAAGAAAATCTGGAAGAGATGCATGCAGAATATGAATATATGGTGAAGCATCAGAAATGATGATTATTGAACTTAGGTCACCCAATAGCATTTCAATATATCCTCTGTCCAGAACCAAAAACCTTTCCATGTCTGCTATTTTCATAGCCCAATTTGGATATTTGGCAATCTGAAACCCAAGAATGAGAAGTAGTGTTTTGATGTCTTCCACAAAGGAGAATATGTGCCTGTACAATGCATCCAGTTCACCGAAGGGCATCTCATGAACATGGCGTGGAGGTCGGATTCCAAGTACGACATTCAGGCGGTCTGCGGGATGATAGCGGACTGACAAAACATATTTCATCACAGTTGATGCATATATGAATTGCCCAGAGGATTTTTCGACAAGACTCTCCACTACGTCAATGGGCGGCCATGAAGGATCCAAGAAGTGCCGCATAGGGTGAGTATCCTTAACCTGCGTAAAATTATCGGCTAGAAAGAGCCATATGTCGTCATCAGGTTGATAGATGTCGTCCAATGCCAGTGTGGTATGAAGTTCGGAAAGGGATCCGGTACTGAAGGAATGAGTGAGATGTCGCTCTGGTCGACTGGCGATAAGGATGACAAGGGGAAGGCAGTGTTTTTGGAATAGGAGTGAGATGGTATCGAGCACTTTGCATTGGACATTAGCAGTACCGCATTCGTCGAGACCGTCGATGATAATAAGACATCGGGGGAATGTGGAATTGAGGTATCTCAGATTGATCAACTCCTGAAGAGGCTCAACAACCAAGACCGTGACTTGGGATTCAAGCGATCGAGTGAGCAGAAGGGGATCACGTTCCATAGCAGCGGCCATCCTGCCCCTTGTCATGGGGAAATTCGTTGCTATCTGATAGGCGATTGTCGCGATAAGGAATGTAGCATTACCGCGCGTGGAATCGGTGCGGGAGAAAAAGAAAGACGCAAGAAGACACTGCTCTGAATGACAAAGTTCAGCAATCTTCCTGGCAATCGCCGATTTCCCGGCTCCAGCGGGCCCATAGAAGTTAGAACCAAAGAATAACGGCTTCGCTGTCTTCTTCCCAAAGACCATAGATCCAATCCATGATTTTGTTGATCACTGCGATTTGGGTGTGAGGATGGCACTTTGGGGGATCAAATGTGTTCCCAGCATCATGAAATGCGTTATGTGCGACGGCTGTCTGGAGGCGTTCAAAACCTCCTAGATGTGCGATTGATGTCAGATTACCGCCTTTTCTTAACGCTACTCTTACCGATTGTAGCCCCATGCACATGATAGGCCTGCACATGAGAGCTATACTCGTTGAAGGTCCCTCCAGTAATGATGGGATTGACAACGTCCGGGAACATGGTAGTCTTGAAGTCTTGAAGATAGGAAATGTGGGAAGAGGGTGCGAATAAAATGTTATGGCAATGTGCACTTTCTCCTATGTGATTTCGAGGCTGTGGTGCTTGGGAGGCGGTGTCCTTCTCGATATGTATGCCTGAGAACTCTGCACAGTTTTGGTCGATAGCATCAGCCAGCCCAAAATAGTGATTTTTCCTTCTTCGTCCACAGGTCGCACACAAAGGTTTCGCACAAACTAGCAGCATATACAGTATGGTGTTTCAAACAGGAACGGTGGTGAGGGAAGAGTCCAATCAACAGAATTCCCGCGGACCCTGGTTTGTCCATCTTTTGCCCTGTCCCCTTCGCGTTGCTTTTCTTCCTCGTATGCATGCAATTTCACCCATTCTCTATGGACATTCACCACTTGGTAGATCACGACTCCCTCCATTCAACAACTACCCTTCTTCGTCTGGTTTTCAGCCCTATTTGTACAAATTCAACGATCATTTGGTGAATGGACATCCATTCCCAATATTAGATTGCACGGAATCCACTACTGGAATAAACCATTGCATATTTACTCAGATTGCACAATGCACAAGGTTAGAAACGACAGCGGTAACAGAACTATCCTGCAGTCTATGTGCGATGAGACGAACAACTTCACATAGACGCCAGAGACGAGTTCGAGTTGCTCGCAGGTTCTCGGCGACAATCTCTCATGACATCCTCGCAGTGCAGGATGCCATTAAGTTAGTAGACGTAGACAGTGAGGAAGGACCATTCTAATATACTCCCCTCTCATAAGTTTAATACAAATTGTTTCAATGAAGTGGGACCAAGGGTCATGGAAAGTCTAGCGGTCCTCATCGGTTTTCCGTTATATTTATCACCTCCGAGTCGGAGTCCCTAAAATATTCACTGGTTCTCAAATGTAACATCGTCCTCGTGAACTACATGAACCTTTCTGAGTTGTGCGATCCACCCAATTGTTCAACCATGGGCACAAATGAAGATCATATTCCGTGAATTGCTTCTGTTATGAAGGGGTTGCATATGGGTCGAATTATTCTGTGTTTGCCGAGGGATAGGCATAGAGGATGGGGTTCCTCAAGTTAAATTTGAATCTCGGATGCGGGGTCGGTCGCTGCACAGTAGGAGGGGGAATATCTGATTCAAATGTGATTTAATTTGGACAGAGAAAGACGTACCTTTTAATTAACAGGAGTTTGGAGAGGTCCAGGGAGGAACTAAATGCTATGCAACTCCAGCGAGCTAATAACGGTTTCAGATAAGCAACACGGTTTGCACGGCGTTGTTTCTGGAGTCGAACTTGCTCATTTCGATACTCCCGATATTGTTTGCCTCAAACGATAACAAAACAGCTTTATATGTAAGGGAACTCGGAATTGGGGCTCGGAGAATAAGATCTCAAATCTCACAAATTATAGTCGTAGTTGGAACGAGAATCACATCGTATATGAGGACCTCTTCGATCGTTGAAACAGGAACAAGGAGGAGGTAAAATATTGGCCACCGTGGAAGAGCCAACGTTGGAAAAAATTCCATACTTATAAGCATGAAAAGGTCGAGAAAAAAGAGGAAACAAACGACGAATTCGGTATTGGGATTACCCCGGAGGTATTCCCTTGTAAGTGAGATATCAACTATGAGGCCTTGAGGCGTGATCTAGGCCGTTGTGATACTATACTGTGAAGAAAAAATTGTCAGCAGAACTGGAACGCACGCTACTTAACGACATTGGTGGAAAGGGTTCTGACGTCACGGGTTCAATTCGATTTCCTTTTTGGTGCGGGGTTGAACATTGATGCATGATGCGCTGTTCTCTTCTTTCATCATCACGTTCCACAGTCAGGCCTGTAGACAGTTGTCACTTGTCACCAGGTCAGCCCCTCACACTCGCCACTATTGTCGGATTCGCACACTTCGAACAGCAGCGACGCGTCCAAAAAGAGACACTTAGACTCTAATCATTCCCCCAGAAATGAACGCTCTTCTAACCTCCCTCATTCGCGCCCTCTCCCATGTGTAAATCACGAGCAATATACTTGTTATTTTCGAACCGCCGTTGCACAAGCCTTCTCGCAGGGGAATCGTAAGGAGTTTCGATGGGGGCTACTCATGGCCAGTCCATTGCTTCGTCGCTATCGTTGATCCTCACACTTACGACAGCGGCAGGTGTTCCTAGATCCCAACATGACATATTTCATCATTGTAAGGGAACACCGAAGCTTCCTTTATCCCCCTTTTTTTTTCTCTCAACATCCATTCACCGCCTCGAGATTAGAGGATGGCTATCGTGTTCTTGCACCATGTCGAGCTTATACATGGTGACCCTCATGACTACGTTGCCAAGGTTCCTAAAGTCGCCAATACATCTGACGAGAGATTTTTCGATGCACAGAACTATTTCTCTGCAACCCTTTCTCCCTTTCTCATCGTCGCACATGGTCTCCATTAATTCATGTGGGACTGGCCTTTGTCGCTGTTGATATTGAATAAAAGCACTCCCAGACCCTGGCTTCCTCTCGTGCCTCGTCCTGCAATAATCTGGTACCTCCAGGTTCCTTTCGAGGCCAAGAATATATTATATCCCCCATCCGTACCCTGTTATCGACGAACGCCGTCTCTAGATTCTCGGAAAGGGGCCATCAGGGAAAGCGTTTGGAGCAAGAACATAGATGGTCCAGTGAAAAGAGCTCTGCAGATCTGACCGCGAGAGGATACTTACCCGGTCGTCGCCGTAGTGGATACTCACACTTCCAACAATAGCGATGCGTCTTTGTATCTCAACAAGAGATGCCTCGTTAGCAGAAGCGAATGGAATCGGACAAAAATGAGACGACTTACCAAACCCTAATCCCCCCACCTACCGAACCCCGATTATCTCGGCAACAACGGCTATTCCACCTCCCTCATTCGTACCCATCATCATCGTGATTTATATGCCCTTTTCCTCCTGTGCATCGCGACCAAAATTGTCTAGTATTTGCGAACCGCCATCAAGCCTTCGGGCGGAAGACTCATAAGGGAGTTCCGATAATTACTCATCCGGTCGGTTTTTTCCTTCGTCGCCATAGTGGATCCTCACATTTGCGACAGCAGCGGCACGCCCTTGGATAGAGATATCGCACCCACCTAAGGGAACTAGACACGAACTGGTATGACTTACCAAGGCCAACAACACTCGAGCCCCAGCCCATCGCTTCTTTCTCAGCATCCATCCCGCGGTCTTGTGGTTGACGAGGATGGCTATTGTATTCTTGCCCCGTGTTGAGTTTGTATATCACGATGTTCACGGGTGTGTTCGAGAACGCTAAATTGGGAGAAATAGATGGGGAGGAGTGGCCTCAGCGAAGCGCACTGATATGGTTGGTGGATTATCCGATTGGTTTTGCCCTAACTCATTACTGATTACGCGTACTACGTATTCCAGACCACGACATAATCTCTTTAGCGTTGGAACCTACCCCCCATCCCATATACATATAAAACCTACGGGACTGTTATTTGGCCGCGACATCTTGTCCAATCGTACGTTTGGCGGCCTTGGCGCTCCGTACGGTCTCCCTGAAAGGAGTTCATGCTCTATTGGACGCGGCGGCGCTTGGAATACTGTGAACGTTGTCGGTCTCGATCGCCATGTATGACGGTAGCGAGAGGCCTGGATGCGAATAAGTAAAACGGATCAGCGGGAAAGAGTAGGTTACAAAATCCGTGGTGGAGAGCAGGGCTATACGTACGTGGTCGGTTTTCCGACGTCCGTCCCTTTACTCTGTCTTGTCACACCTCCACTAGCGAGAGTGCCTCTTATACCCCAACTTCCCAGAGCCCTCGAATGTCAACGGATACAGCCTACCTCATCCAACTATCCCAACCTTCCATCCATCGATGAGAAGAAAAGAATGTCTTTGTCTAGTGCTTGTCGATCTCAGCACTGCGTACAAACTGAAATCCGAATGAGCGATATGATGAGGATAAACCATCCACTCGCAAGGCGATAATCGTCTCGATTCCTTACCCATGTCATCCGGAATCCCCCAACGGACACCGCTATCCCATATAACCTCAACGACAATCACGCCTTCACCCATGAAGACATTAGGTTCGATGCGAAGGTGCGTGTAACCTGTAGTTCTGGAGCTTCAGAGGGCCCCCTGATGTGGAGAAATATCAAGCTAGGATATCGAAGGAGTTGGGGCGTACATAGGACAACGGGTGCAAGTCTATCATGGCCGTTCGAGGAGGGGGACAAGCAACGCTGGGGAATGGGATACTGTACGAGGAGAAATGGGACTACGTTAGTGTGGTGACACCTGCTATTTGCGTCCGCCGTCTCAAATTCTTGTACACGGCAATCGGAACTTCGAGTTCCGAGAAGCAAACGGGCAATGAGGACTGGGTTCACTGAGCCTAGTGCGTTTATATGGTCGATGAATTGCTTGTTCGACTCGTTCGTTCTACTGACTGACTGCGTTCTACGTTCCCAGATAAAAGATCTGCTTTGGTGAAGGTGTCCAACAAAGCATCTTTTTTTTTCCGCCTAAACGATATATCCCCAGAACGATAGCTCAAGACCGATTTCGAGATGATACTCAGTTTACAGCTGGGGAAAAAATTTGTTGAGCCCCGAGGCTGTTGTCGGGGGCTGCGTGGACTTCGGGTGCCAATTACACGGGGTCAAACAGTAATGTCCAAAGTAACTACGACTGAGATAAGTGAGTCAAATACAAGCATAACTACGACGCAAACACATGGGTATGTACGATGACACTTGATAGAATAGAAAAGGAAACCTATTTATTAGTAAACCAGCTCGCTCGGCCCCAAATCGACTCGCAAGCCCTGACTTCGGCTGTGCTTCCTGTGACATGATGGATGTATTTCGCGAGAGCGAAAATAGCTTTCTTGATATATATAGGATGATCTCGTTGTAGGTATCCAAATCTGAACACTTTCTGGCGAGCAAACTTGAGGAGGAGGTGGGAGTATGCGGATTTTTGCAAAAGGAATTGAAGGTGTTTGGAACGGAACCGTTGATAGCGAATTTTTTGACGAAAGTGGCTGTCAAACCGAGGATGAATCATCTCCCCTATTCCCGAATAATTTGCCAGCATTCCCTGAGGCATCCGATTTGAAGCACAATTCCTGAGATGCTGCGCGAGATTGAGGTCAGGGGATGCTTGGTCGTAGCCTGGGGGCGAATCAACGACCAGAAGTTTATGCATAGGAATGTAAGCGAGGGGGCGAAATATCTTTTTCCAGCCCCTTCCCGCTGGAAGACAAGTATGGCGCTGGTGGGAAAGGTATTTCATATCCACCGCTGGATGGCGATAGTGTTGGCTAAACCACTTCACATGTGAAAGTGGTACTTGATGATGATAATGCCTGAAAAGGATTTTTAGGCAGGATAAAGCAGCCGTGGCATGTCTTTGTCCATCCGGTGCCAGTGCTTTGTCCAATAAATCCCGAAATATGTCTTGTTTTGGACCGCAAAAAAAGAAAAAGTTATGTAGACCAAGGGGGTCATGATCCATTTTCTTCAGGCTTGACGGGAGGGGAACAATATCTGTCAGATATCTGTTGCTCTCACTCAAGTTGGTTGGGAGATTGAATAAAGTGATAAACAAGGTGAATCGCGAGCTTGAGTAGTATTGCTGAAATATTGATGCGAAGAAATCAAGAACCCCTCCACGCGTTTGATTATAGAGATCATCGGCGTCTTCAAAGGGCAGCTCCTGATTTTTATATATGATTGAGGATTAAATCAAGCGAGCGAAGAACGTGAAACACACAAACCTTGATAAACCATAGAAATTCCGGAACCATACGAAATAAACTCTCTATGGGATCAACGCCTGGGAAGCAAGAATCAAGGTGTTGAAGGGAAATCCCCATTATTTCTTCGCGGAGTTTTGTGGATGCTGGGGCATTTTTACAATGCCATACTAGGTTTTCACTAGCATAGGTGACATGGCCAAAAGCACCACTATTGTTGGGTAAATCTATGAAGCAAAATTATCTAGCAGTTTTTTTGAAGGGGAAATATAGGAACGTACAGTTTTTGATATGGTGGAAGCAAAATTGCATACAAGTGGAGTGAATATCTGAAAGGTCAATATAAAATTGTTTTGAACGAGTGGCGTCCAGAAGAAAATCTTGAAGAGATGCATGTAGAATACGAATATATCCACCATATGCAGAATCTTTGGAAATGCTGATTACTGAGCTAAAGTCACCAAATAACATCTCAATATCTCCTGGGTTCAAAAGGAGAAAATGTTCGAAATCTTCTGCATCCATACGGGGGTACTGGGACGATGAAAGGAGCCAAACCCCCAGAATAAGAAGTACTTTCTCTGTATCCTGTGCAGTGGTAAAAATATGTGTGTATAATGCGTCGAGTTCCCCAAAAGGCATCTCGCGAGCAGGATGAGGCGGTCGGATCCCAAGCACAACATTCAGGCGGTCTGCAGGTTGATGGCGGATTGATGAAACATATTTTATCACAGTTGAGGCATATATGAATTGCCCAGAGGATTTTTGGACAATACCCTCGAGTACACCAACAGAAGGCCATGAAGGATCCAAGTAGCGCCGCATGGGATGAGTATCCTTAATCTGCCTAACATTATCAGTTAGAAAGAGCCGTATATCATTGTCAGGTTTATAGGTGACGTCCAATGCTAGTGTGGTATGAAGTTTGGGAAGAGATTGGGTACTGAAGGCATGTGTGAGATGACGCTCGGGTCGGCTGGCAATAAGGATGGCAAGGGGAAGATGGTGATTGTGGAAGAGATGGGAGATGACTCCAAGAATTCTGCACTGCACATCAGGATTGTGACATTCATCAAGTCCGTCAATGATAATCAGACGCCGTGAGGTCGGTTCATTGAAATATCCCGCCTCAAGCGGTTCACGAAGAGGCTCGACAATCAGGGAAGTGACTTGGGCTTCAAGGGATTGGGTGAGGATGAGGGGGTGTCGCTCGATGGTAGCAACAATCTTCTCGCGTGTTCCGGGGATGTTGATCGCAACCTGGTAGGCAATTGTAGCAATAAGGGATTTTCCAGTATTACGTGCGGGATCAGAACGAGAGAAGAAGAAGGTGGCGAGGAGGATCTTGTTTAAAACACAAAGGTCGGCGATTTTGTAAGCAATGGCAGTTTTCCCAGCCCCAGCGGGTCCATACAACCAAAGAATAACGGCGCTCTGATCGTCCACGCCTAGTCCAAGAATCCAATTCATAATTTTGTTGATAACAGCAATGCGGGTGTTGGGATGGCATTTCGGTGGATCGACTGTGTCTCCAGAATTGTGAAATGCGCTGGGTGCGACGGCTTTCTGGAGATGTTCAAAACCTAGATCGGCAATCAAATATTATTAGATTACGGCCATTTCAGGATGTTAATCTTACCGATTTCAGTCCCATGCACATGAGAGCTATTGTCGATGAACGTCCCTCCAGTAATAGTGGGGTTGATGGCGTCCAAGAACATGGTGTGTCGAAGATGGAAAACGTGGGAGGAAGGGAGGTATTGAAACTGGGCCCTTGACACCGTTTCAAATTATAGTCGTTCTACTTGTGTAATTGAGGCTGTGGTGCGTGAGAGGCAATATTTTCACCAATTTATTTTAAGGTCCTTATTGTGTATAGCAATGATTGAAAAGACGTCACAAGTCAGCTAAATCCGCAGTTATTCCCACAAGTGACACGGAAAGTGCAGTTATGATCAATTCTGAGTGTCGAAACCAGACAGACGAGATGGAAGCACCCACGTGACCATCACGTGGACGTGGGCGTGCCTTCTTGGGGACAGCAGGTCGCACCAACTTCAAGACATTTCTTATATTCTTATTAAGTATCCTAATCGCTTATCGTCGTCTCGGGCCCTCGTCGTCATCTCCACCTTGTCTCGGGCCCCCCCCAATTTTCGTTTCCCACCCACCCGCTCCTCTCTGCTCTTTCATTATGTAGCATGACATGTTATTTACGCAACTGGCATATATAGACCTATTCGGTAGAGGAGGCTCGATGAAGGGGGTTCATCCTCCCCCTCCATCGTCCTTCTCCCCGCGGAGAAGTCGATTCACCATCGACTTCTTCGGCGCACCCCACAGACTACCGACTAGAATCAAAATTTATATCTACTGGCGGACTGCGCCCACATCCACAAGATATTCAAATACAAGAACACGTCCGACAGGTGCAGAAAGTTCGCTTCTTCGTAGTCAAACTTCACACTTCCGACAGCGGCGCATCCCTTCCTGAAATTCATTATTGCATCGGCGTGAGGGATGACTTATTGAAACTTCCTTCACCTGGCAGTGAGCCCATATCGCCCGTTGTTTTTCTATCAACATGCACCTCGCCTTCCCGAGAATGCCGAATTAGGAGAATCCAGGCAGGGACGACTGGGATTTGCGAGTATGAGAATACGGCAGTTCACGGTAAGGGAAGATGCGTACATGGTGAGCTTTACGTCCTTCTCTGGACCCTCTTACCCTTGTACTTCCGGACCCATGAACAAAAAAAATTGGAACACCATCAACGCGCCTGCATATCCATACCCCAACTTTATTCCTCTCTTCCGTAGGCGGCAGCATATATACTCAACTGGTGAGGTTCGCGTTCGATCTCTGCACCGAGCATGGACGTCTGGTCGGTCCTTGTCTTCATTGCCAGTGTCACCCCTTTCGACAGCGGCGGCACGCCATTGCATCCCAGAAAGAGATATTTCTTTAGCAGAAGGGAACTGGACATGAAGTGCAGAAGCTCCCTTCCTCAAGATCCATTTCGTTGTCGCGAGATTGGCGAGGATGGCCGTCGTATTCTCACGCCGTATCGAACTTTGTACGTCATGATCTTCACCCTCGTGTCCACCACGAGAACACTATATCCATGGCGTTTCGTCTTGTTCCAAGATCAATCCCCGGGATGGTTCAAAATGGCGTTTTCTTTCACAATGACAACATGCGGGACGCACGCGACTTTTCGCTGAACCTTCTCTACCTGTCTGCTCCTCCGACCAAGTAAGCATCCCTCTTCGCCATTGGAGCTGAATCCACATCTCCCGAACAATAAATCCTTCAGAACATAGCCATACTTCGTTTATCCATCCTCGCCATGACGGGACTCCGATGGTAAATGGTTAGTGCGACTGTATCCACGTAAGTGATTTCCCTCATCAACGTACCCAATTTATTCACCGACGAGCGTTTCCTACCCCAGATACAGTTGTGTTTTTATCAAGGAGGGAGGAGTACGACCACTCCGTGTCTCCAATCCTTGTTACGCGACGGTCACGGGCGCCATCGGCCCCGCGACGTACATTCGGCTCAGTGTTGTGGTGATCTCAGCACTACATCCATCCTCCTGATGGAAGAAGCAACGGTTGGTCGATTAACTAGAACAATTCATCCGAACCCACGTCAACCTGAATTAACGCTCGAACGTTGCCTAACCGCTGGGCCATTGGATACTGTGTGAACTCTACACGACACTGGCCTTGGCCACTGTACAGGCGTCGAGTGCCCTAATGCGACAAGGAGGAGGTGCCTACCTAGTCCGAAAGATTTCCACCGCTGGACTTGATCCCCACAAATTCAAATAGTGCTGGAAGTTGGAACGACAACGCGGCGACTTGCTGGAGCCTGTAATACCCACATACGCTGTCGTCTACCAATAATAACATTCGCCTTTCCCGGATAATGCAATTGACATCGTGGCGACTCGAACATTGAACTAATGTCGATACTCTCCATAACCCACCAACGGTGTTGTACACCCTATACCGCTCCAATGACGAACGACCTATATCCCATGAGGATGGTAGAGAGGAACGACTCGATGAGGATGGGTGTAACATGTTGTTCAAAAGCTCGACGGCTAGCCCTTGATGTGGATGAAGCTGTGTGATTAACAAAGGTTGCGTTGTGGAATATCGGTACATTCGGGGACGGGAAGAAGCTTTGAAAGTGACCAGGTAAATCCCCTCTGCGCTGTCAGACTCGTTTTGCTGAACCTCGTTGTCCGTGCCCTCTATCGCCACTACCTTCCTATCGCACACGATTCGCGCTAACAAGAGTCGGCTACCGATTTACAAGGCCATGGCCCGGTCATTGAAATTAAACACTCTTGCAGATGTTCGCAGTCGCATACTAGATGTGAATACAAGTCTAGCCGGTAGTCTACGGGGTGCACAGAAGGAGTCGATGGTAAGTCGACTGCTCCGTGGGGCGAAGGACGATGGAGAGGGCGGATGAACCCCCTCCAGCGGACCTCCTCTACCGGATAGGATGGTATGTAAGTGTGTATGCAAGAGACAGTGAGGTGTATGTAAAGAGGAGTGGGTGGGTGGGGAAAAGAAAATGTACGTGCCCGAGACGAGGCGGAGAGGGAGGCGAGGGCCCGGAAATGTGGGCCTAGCAGTAGAGATTTTGAATAGAAAGGTAAGTAAACAATGAAACACGTTGCGACTTGCTGTCCACAAGAAGACACGCCCATGTGACCAGTCACATGGGTGTTTCCAGAACGGCTAAGGGTCAACTACGGCCACTCGACCTCAGCCTTCGATAGTCCATGACTCACTTGTGGTTATCAGTATTAATCTTTGCATGCGTTCCCAATTACCCTATCAGGATTCCTGTAATTCGCGTCTGTAGGGCTCGGAAGTGCCGTTCAGGAAATGCGAGTTCGATGGCGAGAAGGATACGTACATACCTGGTCAGTGCTTATCGATTCTCGTCATCTGACAGCAACATGTACCCAGAAGGGGTAGCGAAAAGAACTGGACAGAAATAGGACCAGTTACTAGAACCTTGGCCCCTCCTAACATTCTCCCTGCTGCGTGGAGATTAACGATGGTGATTGCGATATTCACTCCCTCACTGACGCCGTATTCTATTATTGATATTCGTATTGGTGAAGAGGATCATTCCCACGAGGGTGAGCTCGTACCTTTGACGATTTAACCACAATGTGCAGCGAAGACGGAAGGAAAAATAGCCGATCAGCATGGAGTGGTGGCGGTGATGAACTTGAGAAGAAAAATACATCCACTGTCCCGATTCCATGGTGAACGCACATGTATATACATTCTGAGTATCCCTCCCCCCAACTACATTAGATCCTCACGCACCATGATCCCCATTACCAAGTCGAACATGGGTCTTAAGTCCGATCGAAGGGCTGTATTGTCTTCCCATATGGCAATATGATAACGATAACTTACGTAGGATACGGAGAACGTGTCTAAATTTAAAGATGGCTCAAAGTTTCCGAGAATAGATGACGGCCGCAACCGATCCATGAACGACGGGCTTGCATTTGGGGACAAATTGGCCATCGTTTGCTTTGCTCTCCGCGCTTGTCGTCTTCCTAAGGCTATGGCCGGCGGATAGTAATCGCGAGCCCATGGAGGGTAGGTATATAGGAGTGGATTCTCCTTCCCATCATACCAAACATGATGCGAAACAATGCGCAGTAGCGCGGGTCGGCGGAATACGGATTACGCCAAGAAACAATAGCTTGAGTTTTGATATTAAGTGTCAGTGCCTTGTGCCAGTTACAGTCACCCCGAATCCCAGAATGCAGACCGATAGTTTGTTTTGTCCTGGAATAATAATAGTACACCCAGAAAACCTATGGGAAGAATTATTTTCGTCGTCGGGTGAGAATGTGGTTCGACTTGTTGAAAAACTCACCATCATGAAAGGGTAGTTGTCCCGTCTGACAAATCAATAGTATCTCCTGCTTGAGCGCGAATATGAAGAATTACGCGGCTTGTAAGCATCGAATGGACCACTCGCTCCAGCCTAAGTCGTATGAATATTCGTTGTTGGAAGTTGTAAACTCGCTACGTTGACAAGAGCTGTTGGTATTGTTTCTGGTAATCTAATGTTAAATAATTAGAAATCATGGGGGTGGGAGACGTTAAAGGGAACTCCGCAACTCACAGGAAGGGTTTTCACAACAACCATATTGGTGGATGAGAGAACTGGCGAGGATAATAAGCGGCCAAATCGCCCGTTTAGTCCTAGCACAAGACCTACTGGAGAGATATAAATAATAAATAACACCTACGTCCGAAATCCAAAATTCAGAGGACTTGTCACGAACGAGATCCCAGAGACTTACCGTCACGATACACCAATTTCGTTAGGGTGCTGGTTCCCCTTTGTTTATCTGACATTCTGAATGTAAGACGTACTGAACCGATCGTCAAAACCACGATTGCTCACACATCCGGATGGCAGGTACCAAAATGAGTATCAACAATATTGAATACATTTTCAATCAGAGGTAGGATGGCATTGGGTAACATATTGAAACTTACGAGCATCCCACACCATCAGCAGGACCCACAAAAAAACAATATTTGGGCTGGCCTTTGTCAGGAAACATCCTTTGAACCCTGGATATGGCGGAGCACCATCTTCCATAAAATAAATGAGCCAGGATTCAGAAAGACAATGCAAATCCGACTTACATGTGGTGGAATCAACATCTCGGACAGAGATGACGAGACCCGAAATCCAACAAATGCTAAAAATGATAGGAAGAATGATGGACAACCGTTGGTTACGATCCCACACGGCCTATGTCCGTAGAGTGAGGATTACTGTTAGACACCAATCAGTACGACTGGAAATAGAGAGAGCAGGGGGCTGTACTTGCTCTCGGATGCGGCAACCCCGATAATCACAAACACTGGATACAAAATGAGTTCCTCCCACTTCGTGTCGAAGTAACCACAGGCCGACTTTACGAACCTCCACTGGCATAAAATAAGTTCTTACAGGTAGTCTCTGTCAGATTTCCCCCTGTTTCATCTAAGAGAAAGATGAGCGTAAAAAGATCGGAAAGCAATCGGGACCCACGATAGAGAATAAGGAAAGCAGTATCAATAAAGGGCAAGTAGCGTTGAAAGAGGAACAGCCCCTTCATAAAATTCCACTTTGATTTCCAAATGAGATCAACCTCCATTGTGAAGGTAATAATGTAGTCCCATATGAACACCGTAGATGCCACGACTGTTGAGATTTAGAAGATCGCAATTCTTCTCCAATGACAGAATTTACCTTCAAAATTCTGCCGATGTAATCAGATCAGCGAAATACAACACTGGAAGAAACGTGGACGCACCGTCACCAATCTCATAACAAACAATATGGAGATCAAGGAGGCTAATTGTTCATCTTTCTCCAGGGGCACGATTCTTGGGTCATACATGATGGGGGGTCGAGGTCGAGTAGCTGAGGGAAGGAGTAAAATGAGGGGAACGGGTCAGATGCCAAGACTCCTCGGAACACCGAGTGAGGACTGGGCGAAGTTGTTGTGGTTATAATTTGATGAAGACTACCTCCTCAGACGTGGTGCATTTTATACTCCCAGCTCTCCAGTTCCCACCATCGGACGGCAACGCTTCGTATGTAACTTAGCTCTTCGGCGGGTGATCGGTTTTATTTCAATCTCATCCCCAAAGTTCCGTAATGTTCGAACCCCACCAGTACAATCCAAAATGGAGGAAATAAATCCGAGTCGATCCCACTTGACTTCGTTAACCAATGAACCGCCTCCAATTTCACAGAATTACCAGAGAGATTGAAAGTACACTATGGTGGCAGTGTTCTGCTTGAACCCTTGACTTATCTCCGAGTTCAATCCATTTTGTGATATTGTGTAAGGCGCTAAATTAAACCCTGGGATTGCGATACCAGTAACCGTGATACACGAAGAGTGTTCTACAGAAAATGATGCGTTGCCCAAGTTTCATGGCGTGGGCTAAAATCAGAAGGGAAGCGCGGAACGCCATCGTCCATTACAGAACTGACGAAATTTCCAAATCTGAGAATTTTTGGAACTCTCGAATTTCTGTCGTAACTTGACTATATCGGCCCAATCTTCCCTGTGAAGGTCGGTGCGTGTCCGACGGTCAAATCGAAACGGGCGCATCTGGCGTCCCTTCGTTTCATCCCTTGCACAATGCGCATGCACGCACCGGCCTCTGCCTACCCTATTCCAAGCGGACTTGACAAAGGTGAGTTGCAATACCAATCCCACGAGTCACCAGTAATTGGTGCAGGTATTCTATCCTCGTTTCATCCAAACAACCCCGCCCTGGATGGAACACGCATTCCGCACTATCTCCCCCTGATAAATGAAGTGGGTCTAAAATTTGGACTTGGAAGGTCCTGCCACTGTCCTGGATTTTTTCCTCTTAGTGAGTTCTCGTGTTCTTTATCCCTAGTGCAACTTGGTTGAATGTTAGTTGATCCAGAGTCTTCTTCGCTAATCACTTGATCACAACCTATCGGCATCCTTACAGTTTACTCTTATTAGATATCCATTCGATGGTCAACCCAGTAGGATTTAATAAGAGTATCAGTAGAAAGGGAGAGGGACGGACGCAGGATGGGACATAACCCTTTGTCATCATCTCCTTTGGCAAAAAGTATTCCGTACCTGCGTCATCTGGCACTCAGAAAAGTTCCCAGTAAATATGAAATGTCGTACAAAGTCCTACTTATGGTTCAATAACAATAATTACCCACCCGGGCCCAGGGTTTTTTCGATAATGAATAAAATTAGCCTTCATCGATTGGATTGACCAGTATGGAACCAATAGATATATGGACTTGATACACACAGTTGAAGGGGGAGAGGAAAGACCTGAGGCCTGAATTTTCAGGGTTTTTGTTGTTTCGCAGCCAAACGACAAACTGATAGGCCGCAGTGGCGACGAGTCCTGTGATTGTGATATGAGAACATAATTATGACGTCATCAACCATTGTTTGGTATATATGGAGGCCGACGCGCATTTTCCTTCCACGGCGGGCGGCCGCCACCACAACCCTGTTCACCATGTTGAGTTCCAGTCGAGTTATTGCGGCTGTGTTAGGCTGAATTTGGAGTGAATGTTGGCGAAAAATCAATGGCATTCGTTTACATGGCCAGTGAGTTTCTCTTGTCAATTCACCATCGTGATCTCGTTGATGAGGGGGCAACAAGCCGCCCTTCTAAATTCTAAATCACCAATGCCATTGGACACTCCGCCCATCCGACCCTTCTGGATCTTGTGCAGGACTTTCGTGCAACCGAAGTGAGCCCTCTTGCCAGGTTCAAGACTGCCAATGCGCCTGCTGGGCACACAGTCGTGCGCGGAGTCTCACCCATAGGCACTGGCGCGACTTTCCCGGGCTCTGGGCTTCATGTCGAATCGGATGTAAAGACGTCGCGTGCGGAGTCGCACCCAAAGGCATCTACGCGATTTCGACGTGTCCTACACTTTCCCATGTGGATTCTCATGCGGCAAACTAGCCCACGCAACCCTCCCTTCCGCCACACATTTTACCGACCCAGCATGTAATTCGGGAGCACTCTCGCGGCCTGTTTCCTCAAAAATTCACAGCCCGCCCAACAACGCCCAAGGTAACGAACAGCTGTCAAAGAGCCGCCCACCTCATTGAAAACAGTGACAACGATGCAACGAAACACTGCTTTACAAGACCCATCCACTCGCCGCTGCCGCTCCCTCTTCCTCACATGGTCACAACCCAGTTCACCTGCCCGCCCTATCTTGGCCATTTCCACCAGCAAGCACTTTCCGTCCCCGATCGTCCCCCTGTCAATCGACTGCTTCCCGGGGCGAAGGACGATGGAGTGGGCGGATGAACCCCCAGAGCGATGGGATCGCCCAGCCGACAGAGAATTGGCTCGCCCCCAACAGTGGTGCCTATCGCGTTACACATTCATCTAAGATTGGTGGCGGAGCTTCCGGTTTGCCTAATATTGGCGGTGGAGCTTTTGGTGATGAACTTTACCTACGTGGAGCAGCGCAATGCTTTCGAGGTCCCTCGAATAGCGAAGAAAGGAGTTGGATGACCATCGGCCCATGGTTTTGACGACGTCGGGAGGAAAACCAGTTGTGAGGAGTTCTGTGGTGCCACCGATGCGGAAGCTGTGGCCTGTCGTGTGGGGATATCCTAGTGCCTTCCATACCTGGTTGCATCTGGCGAGAAAGGCAGGTTTGGTGAGCATGCATGGGCCTGAAGGGGTGTCTTACCCCGCCTCAAGTCAAACGCACTTATTTGTACTTACTACTCAAAAGATGCCTACTGATCAGACATTCGATTCTGCCATTAGAACATGTACCAAACTCGGCCTTGGTCTGCATAAAATCATATCAAGATACCCGAATGCGAATAGGAGGGATGGGATAAGAGCCTGTGGGCGAACGCCGAAGAAACGGGTTAGCATATCCATGGCGAAAGTGACAGTGAAAACCGTGCATATGTACATACCTGGTTCGTGCTACTTATTAGTACCCCACCCTCACACGCCTACAACCGTGGTGGCACGGATCGTACCCTAGAGCTCGTTGCCAATGAATTAGGATGAATATTAAAACAACAACGCCACAGCAGGACCACCAGAATGAACATACACGCAACCACCAAAATAGTGCAGCCGTACACCAATCGTATACGAACACAGAATAACTCGGTTTTTATGTTCTTGGAAGGATCACAATATCATGTTGGGCGTAAAATGTGCCCATTGTTATCACGTGATGCACATACATGTAATGCGATGATAATCTCGCGAGACCGTTACTCATCCTCCTTTTCGACTCCGAATTCATGGAAACTCCGGCGATGTCTCTTGCTGAACAAAAGTATCCTGGAATGCCTTGCCCACAAAATGGTATCGTTGGGTATTCTAGCATTTATCATTCAATGCTAACTAGTGGCCCCCTCAGCCTATCCTCCTTCATATCGCTGGCCGTGCCAGGAATACCAGGCATATCCAGGAGGTAAAGACTGGATAAATTTTTTCAACGTCCTCATCGCAATGGGAGAGGAGCCGCCTAAGGGAGATAAACCGTTTAGCACAAAGTTGAGTGAGAGAATATACTGTGAAGTATTCAATCGCACCAACGGGCTTATCATCGAACGAGCGGTAGTAAGTTAGATTTTGGATGTTGTGTGCATAATCTCCTTTTTTCCAGGTTTCTTATTCTCCGCTGTTTTCAAGGGTACCCCGGTGGACACTATATATTCTCCCGACCGCGAAGAATTTCCTGTCATTATGCTCGGATATGCCAATCAAACTCCGACCGAAAAGCAAAAGAAAATTGTTGGAGATTTGTTAGGGCTCGATGTTGAATGTATTATAACCGTCTTTCCTGTGAATGCGTAGCAGCTAGCTTGATAGTGCCATTTTTGCACAACCCGGTCGGCCGCAGTCCTGTTTGTTTGTTCTCATACGTAACATCATACATGTAACATTTTCCATTTGCTTACAGATTTGAGGATGACTGTTTCATTGAACGCGCGTCAGAAAGTATGTTCCTAATGCTGTTATTTGAATTGTGAATATAACCGACGGTTGGAGTACTTATGTGCATCTTAGAAATGGGGGTGAGCTTAGGATGGCCCATGGGGCAGGTCTAGGAGGCGCCATGGAGTGGTGGGGAAACGATCTACCAGTAAAGATTAGCGGGATAAGTGTTACCTGTACAGTGAAAGTATCATCGCTCAAAGTGAGGGCGCGGCGCGGCGGCGCGTGATGCAATCACCCAAATTCCCACGACCGTGACGCGTTTTTCTCAGCTTTACACGTCGCTCTCTAATATCAAGCCAGTCTTTTCTCATCGCTTTTGAGAGCCTTGTCCTTCTCAGATCTTTCTTCCTCATCATTTCTTTATATCCTACACAACTCCTTGTATGTGATGTTAGTATGTGGTTCTTTCATAGTCGTTGACCTCATGGCTCATCGTCGTTGTTTCAACAGGACCGGCCTCTATCATCATTATCTACCTATCAAGACCGCTTCTTCCCTCATCGATGCCCAATACATCTTCCCCGTGGTCTTCTCCCAGTCTTGACCCTTGTCTACTGGACTAATTCACAAGTCAAAGACTAGTGATATCCGTGGCGTCTCGTCTCGTTCCAAGATCAATTCCCGGGATGGTTCAAAATCGCCATCTGTACTCACGTTTTCTTTCCACACATCCTCAATTATAACAAGTGGGATACACGCGACTTTTGATCCCCCTCATTGTGAGGGTGGATAAACGAACTTGTTCTGAGGGATTGTTCGGGAGACACCGGTTCAGATTTAACGGCGAGGAGGGCTGCTTAGTTGGTCAGTGCTTGTCCTTGTCACCATAGTCTATTCTCACATTTCCACCAGGGGCTCCACCCTGTTCTCCCACCACGTCAAAATATACCTCCTTAGTAGGTCGCCCAAGGTCTAACCACACCCGTAGCCTCTCAATATCTGCGCTGCTATGTCGAGACCGACGCCAGATTGGGAGGAATAAACAGGTGGGGAAGGTTCAGCGAAAGCAGCTCAGATGATAAATGATTACAGGAACCGTACCCACGTAAGTGGTTTCCCTCAACAACAAACCCAAAATCCTCACCGACGGACATGTCCTACCCCAGATAAAAGCCTTTTGCTAGCAAGCAGGGAGTGGGACCACTCTGTGTCTCCAATCCTTGTTACGCGACGATCATGGACGCCATAGGTCCCGCGACGTACATTCGGCTCAGTGTTGTGGTGATCTCAGCGCTACATCCATCCTCCTGATGGAAGAAGCAACGGTTGGCCGATTACCTAGAACAATTCACCCGAACCCACGTCTACCTGAATTAATGCTCGAACGCTGCCTTAACCGCTGGGCCATTGGATACTGTGTGAACTCTACACGACACTGGCCTTGGCCACTGTACAAGCGTCGAGTGCCCTAACGCGACAAGGAGGAGGTGCCTACCGAGTCCGAAAGATTTCCACCGCTGGACTTGCTCCCCACAAAGCTTCAAATAGTGCGGGAAGTTGGAACGACAACGCGGCGACTTGCTGGGGCTTGTAATACCCCACATACGGTGCCTTATACCAATAATAACATTTGCCTTTCCCGGATAACGCTCGGGAGTTCCTTTGGACGCCAAAATGAACTCTGTCAGTCGGGTCTGTGTCGATCTCGGTACCACCTACGGGTTGGTTACGGGGACTGACTTTGGGCGATGCAATTGACATCGTGGCGACTCGAACATTAAGTTGATATCGATACTCCCACATACCAACCCATAACCCACCAACGGTGTCATACACCCTATACCGCTCCAATGACTAGCGGCCTCATGAAGGTGGTAGAGAGAGGCATGACCCGAGGAGGATGCGTGTAACCTCTTCTTCACAAATTCAACTGCTAGCCCTCGATGTGATGAACCTGTGTGATTAACGAAGGTTGCCTTGTGGGATATTGGTATCCGACTTGAACATTCGGGGACGGGACGAAGCTTAAGAGTTGAAAGCGCCACCAGGTAAGTGTCCTCTGCTGTCGGA
>Ga0307509_10003405_pt1 | contig 24196 bp, 27 predicted proteins | sample 10_EM_MG_FD_202245 | JGI IMG/M metagenome (GOLD analysis project Ga0307509, IMG submission 202245) | Populus trichocarpa ectomycorrhiza microbial communities from riparian zone in the Pacific Northwest, United States - 10_EM | ecosystem: Host-associated > Plants > Roots > Unclassified | place... | reverse complement strand
CTGATGTGGAGCTAGCAGGAAGTGGTAGGGCTGGTTCTGTGAGTGATAAGGAGGCTAGGCTCTCATCTAACATTTTCTCAGCTGCCATTATCCTCCGGCGAATATCCTTGCTCTTGCGGGGGGTGGCGATAAGTCCCATTGTGTCACGCCGTGATACAGCTTCTGGTACCATTTTTCCTAACACTCTTCGTGCACACAAGGGCCATATACCACAAGCCTCGAAGGCATGACAAATATTCTGCAAGGTAAATGCCTTCTCTCTTGCCTCAGTAACAAAGGCCAAAAAAATAGCCTTTTTAATTCCCTCTCCAGTTTTTCTTCCGGAGCGCATGTGGTTGTCGACAGCCAACCCATAGAAGTGCTGGTAGGGAGAGAAGAGGCCAACATCTAAAGGCTGTAAGAGGTGAGTAGAGTGCGATGGAAGGCAAAGGAGAAGGATGTTGTGTTCCACACAAAATTTAACAAAGGCATATGTAATGTGCGAACCATGCCCATCAATAATAAGGAGCCTAGTCTCCCCAGCCACAGTAGCTGTTTGAGGCTCAAATATTGATTACAGCCAGATGAGAGCCAGCCGGTCATCAATCCACCCTTTAGGAGAATAACTAAACTTATAGTTACTTTCCTTCTCAGTGAGATTGGTATACCAGCCAAGGTACTGTGCCTTTCCACGGTAGATAATGAGGGGGGAAAGTGATTGCCCGGCAGCGCTAACAGTTTCAACCACGGTAACCAGTTCTCATCCTCCATCGTGTGTCACCCGGGGGTTTCTCCTTCCACGACGACATATCACCTTAGCTCGGGATGCCTGGCCCATGAGAAAGCCTTTTTCATCCATATTGAAGATTTGTGGAGCCTTCAAACCATGTGTCCGGACAAGCTTACTCAGCTTACAGAAATAGTCCTTGATAATGCGAGGATCGTTTGCCTGGGCCCGCTGACGCTCCAGCTGTGTACTCAATTTAATCGCAAGGGTAGGATGTCGATTGAGGAACCGCGTTATCCAATTCTTTCCTAAAGGTTCGATGGTCCCCCCTACTCTTTTTCCTTCCAGATGGAGAGCCATTTCTCTCACATTATCTAACCTCGCTGGAAAGCCTCGGTCATCCATGTCAAAGCACCATTTGACAATCTCCCTCTCCTCACTTTCCAGCAAGCGCTGTTGGGAAACATGAGCTCCCTGGCGACTCCTGCGAGTACCAGCCAGCCGGTAATATAAAGTTGTTCGAGGAACTCCATAGATCTCTACCGCTGCAGGGACCCCCGTCAAGGCCACCTTGAATGGCTTTTATGGCTTGTTGAATTAATTCTTCACGATGATCGTGAGCACGAGGTTTCGTTCTGCCCATGGTGTGGTTTGTGGCTTCTGGGTTGTTTATTTCACTCTACAAGCGGGGTATCTCTATGTTGTATCGTGTTGTTTGAGACACAAAAAGCAAATCCCGCATCCCTGCGAAATCCCGGTTCCCCGTATTTGACGTTAGGCTTTGTCCTTCGCTTCCCTCTTCACTCCTTTCTCCTTCTTCATGGTCTGCAAGTTCGCTATTCATATCATTTTCTTGGCCTTCCGCACTCTGTCCTATTATCCAAACAGCTTCTTCCTCACCGCTATCATATGGATCCATGATTCGAATACAGTCGCACCTCACGATCCCGGAAGGCCTAGGTCAAAACAAAATCCAAAGAATCTCTCCGGAACAGCGTATTATCTGGGACAACAACTTAGATTTTGTTGAAAAACACCTTACAATTCAGGCAATTTCATTCAGGATAGTGGGGGATCCGGTAGAGCGATATCTGAGACAGTAGGACAATCATCAATTTTGTTCGCCACTATTCTTATTCTTACTAATATTTACCTAGTTTCTCTGCTATGCCGTTACCAGTATCATGGAAGAAGCACACTTTTGACCTTACCCTATCAGTCTTGGCCCACCCTCCAAGTCGATAATTCGAAAACAAGGCAAGGGATAACTCAAAACCAGGTTTAAGACGTCTGACCAATTTTCGCATATCGACACCCATATGTTAAAAAAATACCCAGTTATGAAACCCCAAGCCACATGGCAACAGTAGCCCAGATCTCAAGCATGACTTCACCAAACCAATAAATCAGTCAATTACCCCTTCCAAACCGCCACCGCAATTACCAAATGCTTGCAACTAATCTAGAATACAGATAAATGTTTTCAAACTCCAGTCCAAACCAACGCCCAAACTAGCAAGCAAGCAAGCAAGCAAATCAAAAGCATCGCTAAGCAAATGCCCCCATTCTAACACTCTACTTTATAACCCCACCACAAGACAAGCCTATCCCCTGTTCACGTTCGGCTGAGCACCAAGCACCCATCCCAATCCACTCGCAAGCCCGCTAGTCACCATGCCCGAGACCATATCCCGCTTTCTGGTCCTCTGTTCTTCCGCCGCCGCTGCTGCGTCGTCCCCGGTAGAGACAATATCCCCACGAGCAGTGGACAGTGGGAAAGCAGTCCCCCGAAGAGCCTTTGCGGCACCAGCCGCGACGGCGAATAATCCGATTGGTGTTTCATCATCCCCCCTCCTAGATACGGAGGCAGTAGTGTTGGTCTTTTCTCCGCTGTTATTATAACTCCAGTACGCATCTTGCTTCTCTTCTTCCTCCTCTTCCTTTAAGCCAGCCAGCATTTCCTCCTCGCACCTACGCCATGAGGCAAGGACCTCCACTAGTGCAGACGGAGGGCAGAAACGTAACGCCTGAGCGAGAAGCTCCATCCTCATTTCCACCGTTCTAAGAGCTTTCCCGCCAAAGGCTGCCGTCTCACCAACCAGAGCTGCATATGGAGATCTATATCTTCCAGCCTGGAAACATGCTCTCCAAATCATGTCCGCGACACCTTCGTCCACATTCTGCTCGTTTTCGGCGATCATGACAACAAGACGGTTCATTCCGAGGGAGTATGCTGTCTCGAAGTCGCCCTCGGAAAGGGCGGCTTCGATGCACATTCCTATTACTCGGGCGTCGGTTTTCTTACCGCCATCGTTGCCGGTAGTGCCGAAGCAGAGGTCCCGGGCTATTGTTACGAGGGTGTCTGTCTGGACGAAACTCTTCGGGTTTAAGTCCAGGAGGCGGGCGGCAAGCGAAACTGGGTCACTGTGGATCCGAATCTGCACTGGCAGCAACGGGATGCCAGGTGTGAGTGTTAACGAGTAGTGGGATAGCGCATGTGTCGCATTAGTCAACCGATATGCGCGTTCAAGGGCAGTCGATTTGGATGTACGAGGGTATAATATTTGAAGACTAATAGCATTAGTTTATAACTCACAAAAAACAATAAGGGGGGGGGGGGGGGAAACATACGCGGAGAGGGCGTTTTTCATGTTCCCTCGAGTCTTATTTCCATTGCTCGCATTATCATAAAATCCTTGGAACGCATCCAGAATTCCTGTTTCTACATCGCCCTTTCCAAGGCTTCCATTCCGCCCATTGACATATATCTCCTTGACCAAATCAAACTTTGTAGCCGCCAGCATAGCACTAAGTAGAACCTTCTCTACCTCTTTGACTGTCAACTCGTCAAAAACCCCGGCCTTTGTCTGCAGCCATTTAACATCATCCCTCGTTCTTCTCCACTCTTCATCGCTCCGCTTGGCCCAAGTCGGGCCATTCCGGACATGATTCACAAGCAACGCTTCTTGATCCTCACGGGAGCCTCCCAACCTGACTTCCGCAACGATCGCCAGGGGGACCGATAAGACCCCAGCTGACGATATCAATATGTCCAGAAGCTGCAGAGAGGCTTCGTTAGGGGTCGTCAATGGATTTGACTTGTCAAACGGATCCCCAAGCTTCCCCGGAAGCTTCTGATCCCTGGACCCGTGGCTCTCATTAATGTTCTTTGAGCACCTCCGATGAATCGCACGCATCCCCTCCCATGCTGAGTGCTCTGTCTCTCGACACACATAACAGCCAGCAATCGAAAGCCTAGCATACTCTTCTGCTAGCTCCTGGTCTCCCATCGGCCCATCCCACTTCGTAACAACCTCGACGAAATCCCCCCAATTCCCGCCAGCAATTTTAAACTTCAGCCACTCCCAAACAACCTCCCACCCCCCACGATCATTATTTTTAGCACCCAAATAAGGCCCCACAAGTCTCTCCAAATCATTAACAACCTGACGACCTCTGCATCGAGCCAACAGCAACCTGATCCCAACCCGTGCCTCCAACTCTTCAAAGACCTCCAACCTTCCGCCCTCATCCTCAGCCTCCTCCCCTGCTCCCACATCTTCACTAGCGTAGTCATACGTCAGCCTCGCCAAAACACCAACGATACCCTCGAGGTACTCGTCTATGCCCGTAACCGCCCCAGCAAAGGATGACAATAGCTGGATAACAAGCGATAGCACACCCGTTTCCCGATCGATATTCCGTGCCCGGCAGACCAAGTACGACAATAACATGCCCTCGTCGGATGCACTCCCGTTCCCAAGTAGTGTGAACGTCGGCAATTCTTTTAGCCGCTTGTTTGCTGTCTTCTCCGAGATTTTCGATACGGGGGCAGTATCCACCTCCGTAGAAGTCTCCCCAAGTTCGCCTCTGATTAAGGGCACGTACAAATCTGGCTTCGTTGTTTCTGGCAGGCACAGAAGCACACGCAATTGAATCTCTTTAGAAAACGTAGATGGGTGAAAGGAGAACAAACTTCGGAGGGGTTTGAGCTCGGCGGAGGAGGCAAAGTGAGCGGCGAGGGTTATCAATTTAGCTGCTGAGAGCTCGGATGTAGGCCTTGGATTCGATGTCGGCATTCTTCTTAGATTTTCCGGGATCTATGAGAGACGTCGGGGAGGCTGGGAACAAAGGAATGGATTTGACTGTGTTGAACACCGTGTCGTGTCGTAGTCTATAGGCGAAACATGTTTGGAGAACGTGGCTCCGTCGCTAAATCCCCGGAGCCTTGGCATTCGTCATAACACATGTATTCTCACTCGGTTTTAGAATTATCGTGCTGATACGGGACAGTAGAGTACTGATAGCCGATAGAAAGCTAGGAACTGCTAGGTACTTGTACTTGTATCGTAGCCTTCGCGTCCTGGAAAACCTTAAATGCTAAATGTTAAGAGAAGATACATCATCAATTACCTCCCCTCGTCCAGCACATCCGTATCCCACCAGAAAGACGCCGCCAGCTACATGATATATTACATACACAAGAAGTGTGAAAATCCCACAAAAATCCCCCTTCTCAGCCGACCTAACCTAACCATAAAGGGATGAAAAATGGAAAAACATATTCCCAGAAAAAACACTAGCTCTCAGACCATGAACGCCAAGTTGGAGAAATGGTACAATGCCACCTAGAGTAGGATCCAAAAAAGAACCACAGCGTGATGTACGGACAACATATCTTTGTAGTGCAGTGAAAGTGAGGTGGAATCACTGCGCTAGGCTTCTCCGTGTTAAATCCAAATTTCCATCCAAGAAATGAAAATAACCTCCTGAGAAGACGGTAGGGGTAGAAAGGAAGTTGGAAAACATAAGAAAAACACTTAGAATAGAAATTGAAATTCTGCCCCTGAAAACGCACACCTTCTCGGACCACAAGAGATAAATATAAAAGAGAGAAAAGAGGGGACAAGACCCTTATCCATTTCTCAAGTGTATGGTCTTCTAAGAAACCGAGTCGACTTTTCGTTTTATGAATTCATAAGTGCTCCAGAATACCGAATTTACTATGCAAGTCCGAGCCATAGAAACACCAAGCCCTCGATACCTATGATATATTAGCTAAGGGTTCGGGCCAATGATAATCCCAGCGGATTTGGGCCAGCTTGGCAGATATGTGGATGATCTCACATTCTCCTATTAAAAAACCGAAAAGGCCTTTTAGGAAGAGCCTCTCCTGGTCGATGGGTAAGGACGTCTCGTTGATATATTGACTTCGCAGAGTCGATTGGATATACCTAGCGATTGCCCCATTAGCGGAAGACCACACGATGCAGAGCCACGCGGGCAGTACTAACTAGAACCCAGCTAAGGAGACCACATAAGCCCCCAGAAGTTGCAATGGCCAGCGGCCCGGCGCCACTCGAAGAGGCAAATAGTTGTTTCCCGCCCTCATAGAACTAATAATCCGGTTAGTTCGCAAAGTGGCTACAAAAGAAACTAAGAGGTCCACATACGCTAAAGTACATAGCAGTGCCAAGTGTGTCGCGGACTTTTCTCGTTGGTCAGTATAATTTACCGCCGGCAGGGAAGTCTACAGACAAATCTATAACTCACTGAAATGTAGATGAAATCCGGAATACAACCCCCCAATACCCCGATTTTGGACAATGCTTTTGGCACTCTGGAAAGTCCCCTTGGGCTCGTATCTAGCAAGGTGACTAGGATCGTCCATGCTCGTCATTCTTGAACGGGCCATTAACAATTCAATCTGTGACGATAACTTCGTGAATTCAAACGGACCTATGTCACAAGCTCTTGTTGGCATCCTAGTCCGCTCAGGGGATAGCCCGGGGGCTAGCCTCATGACTCTGGCGGGGAAAGAGCAAAGTCACTCACATGCGATAACAGTGATTGCTCCACCGGCGACGGCCCCACTCAAGAACCAATATAACGGATTGAGCGGCTTGTAAGAAGTGTTAGGAGGAGAAATCGCGTTCTTGCCGAAAACTGGTTGGAGAATTCCGGAAAGCGTGACTTTAGACTTGGAGTATATCGAGAATGAGACTGTCCGAACAAGCGTTACTGAGGCCAAAGGTGCAAGACTTCCTTTAAGTTAAGGGATTGTTTAGAAACTAGGCTCAAAGCTGCAGCAATTGTATTTAATCGGGGATGAGCATCGCATACCACGCCAAAAACCTCTTGTTCCTTCCGTTTTATGTGTTTGAGCGACGCAGTCCCAGAAATTTCGAAACTTGTACCTAAAGAATGTTAGGGGTAGGTTGCGCCATGGGATAGAGTGTTCAAGCTCCGAGATAAGCTTCAAATGCTCCATTAGGACAGTATCCACTGATGAGAATTACTCACGTTTGCATGCGAGTCTTTATCGAATCAAGGGGAAACTAGCGGGAAGCAACAAGATATCTCAGCATCCGACAGCCCTAATCGTCACTCGTATCTCGGGAAACCAGGAGAAGCCGGAAGAACTTACGGCAATAAAAGTGGAAACACAACTACTCGCACTCGCCGCGACCTCGGTCCGATACTTCTTCACGAACAACTCGCTGCCCGTCAGAATTCTTTGAGGTCTTCTCATCACCAAGCCCCTCCCACCACCACCTCCACTGATAGGCGCGGGCTCGTCTTTAGCAACCGCGCCTGGCGGGTTCAGGGTCGCCCTTTCACCAGGCATGGCGCGGATTTCTCGGGGGGAATGTGAAGTGAGGAAATCAGTGGAAAAGGGGTTTAACAGATAACGATTTCAAAAGTAGAAGCCGAAGTTTCAAAAAACGAATAAATAGATAACCAAATAAATAAACAAATAAAATAGAATAAAAATGAGATAAGATTTCAACAAGTCAAGCAAAAAAGAAGGTAATTGGGGTTGATCAGTGTTCTGTCTTCAAAAGGAAGCGGTAAACCACTCAAGATATCGTCCATTGAGTTCCCACGCTCCGTTTTTCGCAAATAAATTTCCGCGGGGGCCGTTGGGACAAATTTTGTTGTTGAGAGAGAGCTTCCGTGCCAGTTGATGTCAATGGTGGGGTTTTTGTTGTCGCGGGGGTTGAAAAGTGGGACTATGAAAGGCTGATGCATAAACTATGCATAAATAGGCCTGTCTCACCTTTTTTTCTTCTTTTGTCTTTATGTTCGGCCAGACATCGGCTAAGTTAAGGATCCAAACTTGTTTCTCTTGCACTGCAAGTCCGGGCTCTATGGATCGATCCATGAACCGTTCCTCCTTTAATCCTATGATGGAGCACATATTACGATATATTTTTATCCACCGCGCTGAAGCAGCACCACCCCGATAACTGCAGCAGCAGGGCACTAACACCCATCCACACACACATGCCCACACAAAACATATAATGCATACGGTATTCGGGTGTGGTACTACCTCACTTATTCGTTCACCTATTCAGAAGAGATAGTCTGTCATGTTATCGAGAAGGCCTTGGAGAGTATGTTGATCATCGATGAAAGAATACGCTTACGGCAATCTTGCCGGACTGCCACTGCGGGGGGTTGTGGGAGGGGGGCAAATTAACCAGCTTAATTGGATCCCACATCCCGCAAGGAACGCACAGTACCGGTAGTGGCAGTTATCCACCGTTTCAGAGTGCTTAAAGGTGTTCTCAAAGAGTAACCCCCGCTTGTTCTCAAATTCACAAAATCATTGGGAGAAGGTCCGAAAGCATGGTTGAAAGATTAACAGCAAAGTTATCACACGTTATAGCCTATCACCATGCACAGCCCTCATCCCCGGTTCCCTCCCATTAAGAAATATATCATTGCTTACAACACCAGTTAACCTCCATTCACTTCATCCGAGACGCACACTCACCCCTAGCAACTATCGCCAAACCCCGACTTCAGGATTTACAAGAAGATACCAGCAACTGCCATAACACCAGCCAAGGCACCATAGGTACCAGCAGGCGTAAGGGCAAGTGCGGCGTTGGAGGAACCTGAACTAGAGGATGACGAGCTGGAGGAAGACGGGGCCTTGGTGGTAGTCGGAGATCCAGAACCAGTAGGCGCTGAAGAGGCTGCGGTAGAACTGCCCGTACCAGAAGTTGGCTTGGCGGTGTTTGTCAAAGAAGACGCAGAAGAAGCCGCTGCTGCTGCATTACAGAAGGAGGTAACACTGTTCTTAATACCGGCCGAGTCTATCCACGTTCCCCACGCGTCAGAAACCACATTTAAACTCGATAGGGACGTGAAAACCCGCGGGAAACCTACTATTATCCGAGGGGCAGTTGTTATAGCAGGTCAAGAGGTTCGTGTACTCAGTGCACATACAGGCGTAATCGCCGCCAGCTACACATTTAGGTTAGGGTCTGTGTAGATAAGTTTGAATGAGTTGTATGAACTTACTGCAGACAGTAACGCGGGGAGCGAACTGGGAAACACAAGTCTCTGCAGGAATATCAGCTCTCTATCTCTCTCGGATGCAAATCGTAATTCCTGCTACACACCAACAATTCTATCCACGTGTTAGCTATATAAAATTTGACCCAATACCCAGTTTAAAGAGAAAAAAAACTCACTTGTAAGCGTCACAGTTGTGGTCGACTTGAAAGCTCTGGGCAGAGACAATGCCGGCAAGGGCGAGGGCGAGGGCGAGAGTAGAGCGAATTTCGAATAGCATTGTGGGTATTGATTGAAAAGTACTAGCAGGTATTAAGGGGTAGCAATTGTTTTTATAAAAATTATAGACGAGAAAGCGAACGTGTACACAAACGATTAGTGTACGGGTAGGGGGTATCAGCGAACGACAAAGAGGGACCAGTAAAAAACGATCGTGGAGGACAATGGTGAAGAGAAGGAAGGGAAGAGAAGGAGGAGAAAGGGGGAAAAGTCAGAAATAAAGGTAGAAGAAGAAGAAGAAGAAGAAGAAGAAGAAGGGATAGAGGGCACGGGGGATCTGGTGGCTATTCCTAGGTCCGGGAATCCCGCGGACTGTTTTGGGAGAAGATACCAAGAGCGAGCTAAATCATTCCTGTGGGGTGGGCAGCCAGCCGAGAGACAACAGATTTTTTTTGCTTTGTATCGTGCGAATTTCAATTCCACCCAACCTACTGCCTTGCCAATTGACAAGGAGGAAATATTATGATCCCGTATGTACCCTAAACAGAAACCACCAGTCGCCTACTCAGTATTTAAAAGGTGTTTGGATTTGAATTCACCTTCTGGTGAATGGTGCTGGTAGTGGTGGTGGTGAGAGGGATTACAAGTACAGTGCCTCGTGCTTGAACTGAACACTGAGTGGATTGCCAATGCCGGACGACCAGCTGGCGCGAGATCATGCAGTACTTCGCTCCTAACGAACCAATCAAACGCCACCCCTTGCCTCCAGGGTGCGACGGGAGATGAAGGATCTCCCAACATAAGTATTTAATACACGACTAAGTCAATAACAGGGGTCCCATACGATACGATTCTCCTCCACAAACCTTAGCATTGGGGTGGGAGGAACACAATTATACTCCCTTTGAAACATCGCGCCCGACTCGCGCCATCTGTGAAAACCAAACTCACAGATCCCATCTCAATTTTGTCCAGAGTAAGATTGTTATAGACAGGAATTGCAAGCCCAATCGCTCTGGCCAAACATGTGACAACAAATAAATTCCGAACAGGCAACAAAAAGGAAGGAAGCAGAAAAGAGAAGCAAAAAAACAAAAACAAACCCATCCTCCCACCGAATATCGACGCCTTGGTGTAAATAAGATCCAAGCTTCCATCTCCTGGTTGCAAATTGAGCCTGCTACTACTACATAATGACATCCCCTTTAATCCATCTGTGCAGAAAGTCTTGTTAGCCCTTCGCTTTCCTCTACAAACACCTTGAAATTTCTTCACATAATGTAAACTTTATCATCCCCCCCCATTTCCCATCAACAGCAAGAAGAGAAGGTTACTAGTGTGCAGAGCCACAGTATTCGCGCGATACCATCCACCAACTATTACCGCAAAAAGAGCCCGTTCAGAAAAAAAAGAACGAACAAGGCAAGAACCATGGGAAATGAAACGACAGGAAATGCAAAGGTGGAAGCATGGGTAAGTGAGCTACTCTTGCCCAAATCCCATTGTCTCCTCCACCGCCAACGACAACTTTTGATTCAGAACATCAAAGCTCTTATATGGAGGGAGGTCTAATCGATTGAAACTGTTCGAAGAAAAAATATTAGTTCAAAATTCTGATAGCAGATACTCATTGGCAAAGGGGTCCAGGGATTCCCCAAACTTACCATGTGTGGGATTTTGGTAGCTGACCAATGTCCCCCGCTTTCTCAATCGTAAAACGGCGGGGCCCATCGCTACCCTGCAAATCCTTGAAACCGTTGACTGGGATACGTGAGGTACCAGTGGTGAACTGGAGTAATCTCGATTTCTGTTCGGCATCCCAACTCCGGACACACTATAAAAATAATACTGGGTTAGTAAACACCTCATGAATATACATGGAACTACGAGAGCTTGCCTTCCAGAAATTCGCAATAACGTCATCACTCTCTGTGTATCCTCTATAGTCCGTGTGCTTCTTCCAGTCTTCAACATCGATATCGGCAATGCCTCCAATCAACAACTCCAGCTCGCGCTCATCGAAAACGTTTATCAAATCAGCTGGTATCAGGTCGTGGAAACCGTCGACAAAGGCTTTGAACTGCTCCTGCACTCGCTTCTCAATACGCCAACCGGTGACAAGGCTGTACGGGAGAGAGGGGAACCGGTCAGTGTGAGCCTAAAGCAAAAGAATTTTAGAACCAACATACTCAACATATTCCCTCTTGTTGTCGTTTGTGACCTCGATATTTTGGCCATTAGGCTTCAAATCGATAGTGACAGTCTCACCAAATCTGCTGTCTTCTGTTGAGAAAGTAAGATCTAGGATGTCGGTGATATCATTCTCCCTGTAATTCAGAGCGAAATTAGCCCATGTCTGACGGCGGGGCTTACAAACAATGAGGATACACACAACATCCAGGTCAAATTCCTATGGAAATCGGCGTCAACGCCTTCCATGTCAGCCAGGACAACCTTCTTCTTCAGTATCATTTTATAGAATGCGCCGATAAAGAATGCATCGAGGAAGCGTCTGTGGAAAATGGCCAAGCCGACCACTCGTCCAATAAACCTAAAATAGTTAAGATGTTCCGGGTTGATTCCAGAGTGAGGGTTTATTTGGAGGGTGTAATTGTCATGGGCAGAATACTCAAACAGGCAATAGAAAGGGTTGAACATTTCGTGCGAGAGCAAGAAGAAGAACTCTCTATATACTTGTTAGCCATGAGGAAAGGGCCAAGGAGAAAGGATCCCATACCTTGATAACCCACCATAATCCAAACCATCCTCACCGTCAAACTTGACCATGAGTCGCTTCTTGAGGTCATTGGGTGTCTGTCGCATTATCTCTGCATATGAGTCCTCAAAAATGTGGTTCCTACGAACTTTAACGTGACACTGGCCAGAGAGGATACGAAGCGCAGGCTGTGAGCGGAAGTAGATAAGCTTTCTCCTAAAATCGCGCTTATATTGAGGAACATTCTGATCAAGCGATGATGGGAGTCGTGGATCATCCCAAGTGGTCGTTTTAGTATTGTGGTCCACGAAATACACCCTTGCGGTGTTGGTCAATCTCATTTCCCATCCACTAGGTAGAGGGCCCAGCTGCGAAACGGGGAGGTTTTGAATGCTTGGTGCGCCTGTATTATTTCCGTACATGCGAATGTACTGCTGCCTCCTTGGGTCTACCCATGTTGTTGTACGAGTATTGTGGTCCACGTAGTACGACCTGCCCTCCGGAGTATGCCTCTGTTCCCAGCCGGGAGGAAGTTCACCAGTACCAGCCGTTGTAGCGCCCGTTGCCATCATTGATGCGGCTGTTGCATTGCCGGCATGGCTCTCGGGCTGTGGAGGTGCAGTTGGGGTCGGAGAATTGGCCCCAGTCCTATCTTCGGGGAGCATACGGCTTTGATGCCTCTGCCTCTCGGCTTCGGTGTTCTGTTGCATAGCAACCCGCTGATCACTTTCACTATAAGTAGTTGAAGGCCTGTTCCATGTCGTAGTACGGGTGTTGTGGTCCACGTAATACGTCCTACCCAGATTATCTTGACGTCTCTCCCAACCAGCAGGTAACCTTCCTTGATTGTCCTCAAATGAACTCATGTTGTGTGCGTGGCGTCCCATACCGTTCGTTGGGGGATGTGGATTGTTCGACAGTGCTCCATTCTGTTGCTGAGGAACACGAGAAGGCATCGGGCCAGTAGGGCCAGCAACCGATATTTGTGATTGCCCCAAGTCAGAATTATAAAGCGAGCCGCCCGCAGGAGACGCTTGTCCTCCGTTACCCCCAGCAGGCACAGGCAGTGTTGGCCGATGAGACTGTATTTGACCAGGCGCTCGAATAGGTGTGTGAATGTTCGTGGTCAAGCTTACGATAAGTTTACCATGAACTATGACGTTCTCATTCGATTTCTTCAAATCTCTGGTAAGCATTTCTATGCAGCCGAGTCAGCTCCGAGTATGCTCTGCGACACATGAGTATGACAAACCATCACCACCTAAACCGAGATCGAGCACATCGCCAACTCGAATATTGATTACGCCAAGGAATCCCTGATCTTTCTTCTTGAACTTTTTCTGGTCAAATATCTGCACCGCTACGATAGACGCTTCCGAGACTTGTCTAGTGAGCAGGGTCAGTTGATCCGGAAGCTCAGGCTACCATAGAAAGAGCGCCCATACAAATCAAAAGATTCGTTCCAATAAGGATTTAATGTTTTGCGTATCACCGAGGTCGTATGAGTCTGTTCTCCATCCACGGTGACGACGGCGAATGGGTCCGGGAATTCTGGGGCCAGTTAGTACCCCACCCCCACCTCTCAGAGAAGCATCGGGACCTACTAAAGACATCTCTCTTATAAAGCCCATCCGCAGCGATGACTATGTACATGCAAAATTAGTCATGCAGGTTCGTTTTGCAAAGGTGTAGAAATAGATTTGAAAAAGGTACCTGTGATTCGGACCTGGCGCGGACTCCTGAATTCGCAAAGTCAGCCGTAACCCTCACTAACATCACTGGTAAACTCTCGAAAGCAGCCTAACATACGCAGGTCCCTCTGTCATTATTATTGATGATTTAGTAGGGAGAAGGAAAGATTTTTTTCTTCTTTTCTCTCTGTCTTTTTCTTCTGCGGAGGGAGAAAATTCAGGAGGTCTCTAGGTGAAAGACTGCAGTTGAAGGCTCAGGGCGTAGCTGGGAAGAAGAATCCAAACGGTGGTTGCTTGCTCTGTGGGTACGTCAGGAATAGTGGCAGTGCTCGGTGTCCAAGGCAGCGGTTGTGGCAGCGACGGAGGGGAACACCCAGTAAAAGGGTCGGGAGGCGAGGGTGGGGAAAGGTATGAGGGTTAATGTGGAATGCTGAGGCCCAGTGTGACAGTGGTGGGATGGGTGATGGGGGATGAGCAACGACAGCGGGAGGAGGAGGATGGTGAGGTATGGGGAGGATGGAGGTGCGTATAGAATCGAGAAAGGTACCGTCACTGCACTCTTGCTAGAGCATTACAAGCACGTTTGATGTTGTTGCTGGCTGAGGTGCTGAGGGGTCCACTGCGGAGATGGAGATGGAGGCTGGAAAAGGAGAGGTTTCACACTCAATCTCACCCACGCACCACACCGACAGAAATGCTACCGTACCCAACAGAGCTAGAGGAAAGATGAAGAGATCAAGAAATTGTACTCTACAGTATCACACCTGCACTTGCAGACCACAGGTAACTTTGTCAACATTTGGCCCACATCTGCTTGTAGCATTCACCTCAGTATCATACCGCACAAACCATCTGTTCATCTTTTAAGGCAGGCTATATACAGTATCATGTTTTTATCAGATTTTCTTATTGTATAAGTTAATAATATACAAGTATCATATGTTTTTCTATTTTGTGATTGTATCATAAGTAGCAAGATGCTCGAGTCAAGCGACACACCAAAGACTTGTGGCACTACGATACTAGTAAAATAATACTGACTGTAACGTGTTCTCTCGAAACACTGGAGCCCGGATATTATACAGAGCCAAAATACAAGTATATGCGGTACGGTACCGTGTCAGTGTCACTCGAGGACAACCCGTCGTGGATCTGAACCCGCTTCATTACGCCAGAGTGAAACAACAAAGGTTCCTGCGTGCGGCAGCTTCTCTCACCCTCCCACCTCCCCGGAAAAGAGTCTCACAGAAAATTTGAATTTTATATCTACTGAACCGCTGTTCGACCTGTTTGGACGAAATGCCAGTAATCAGCGAGTAGACTACCGTATTGCATCGATGGTCTAATCGTTAGCACCATAATTCCTTTATAGAAGCATGGTATGATAGCCATCTTCCAGCCAAATTACATCCCCGTCCGAATCACAGTGCAGCCCTCCGCCCTCCGCCAATGAATTTTGACTAGCGTAAGCCAGGCTGGTATCGCTAGAATAAAATCTGATCAATCCGCCAGGATTGAGATTCGCCGCCTTATAAAGCAACCTGTGAATGTGCTACCGGTAGACCGCGTTATGCTTGCAGTCCAGAAGCATAAGACCCGTGCACCCTCAGTTAAGTTACACCTTATTCAATCCCAGCGATCCTTACATAAACCCTGCCATCGACACAGGACGGCATCAAAATTTCTGTCATCTTCACTGCCCAATACCGTCCCATTTGGCTCGCAGAAAGCCTAAACTCTATCCCAAACTGACGGCTATCCAATGATATTTCGCCGTAGAATCCATCTTGAGTTTTAGTCCCAGATCCAAGTTCCCTTTTCGCGCTCGAGGAGATTAGTTGCCTTTTTTTCTTTTCCTCTTTTCTTTTCTTTCCTCCTCTCTTTAGAATAAATCCAATAGCCGTTCGGGAATTAAGCCAAGGCTGAGAACTCAGAAGACAAAGATCTTATTATACAAAGTTAGATAATATGAAAAGATCAAAGAATCGACGATAGGGATAAGAAAGTGTTAAGGAAAAAGTGAAAAGGAAAAGGGAGTAAGAAAGACATGACCCAGAACCGCCCAGTTTCGATTCAACCACTCACTAACTATTCGACAGCCCTTGCTATATCAGTTTCTACCTACTTTTGCCTTCGAGCAGCCTCCCTTTGCATTTACTGCCCTAACAGCCAACCTATCTTAGCAAAGCAAAGCAGGAGACAAACAAAACCTCAAAGATAATGGCCAAACTGAAAGCAGAAGCAAGCATATTCCGACATCTAGTAAGGGGCATATCCCCTCCCTCTGCCTCTATATCCGCCTCTGTAGCCCCCACGAGGAGCGTATCCACCACGGTAAGTGGGCGAAAATCCCCCCCTTCCCCCAAGGCCACCTCTACCACGTCCCCTGCCACGGTTCATGCCGGGAAGATTGGTGCGTTTAGGAACGACCTACAAGTTTTGAGAATTAGAATAATGAACGTAACAATGGTAGGAAGCTACCACACACTTTCAGCGAACGGCCACGGAATACGCTCTCATTGAGGACCAAGGCCTGGGCAACCAAACTAGGCTCGGTAAATTCGACGTAGGCATAGCTATTTCAAACAGTCATCAATACCAGACTATATCAAAACTGTGTTGATGCCTTGACATGAGACATACCCTTTTGGGTGGCCGGTGAATTTATCAAGCAAGATAGTAACCCTATTGATGGAGCCACAGCTTTGAAAGTGGGCTTGAATCTCCTCTGGACTCGCTCCGTAATCAACATTGCCAACAAAGATACTGCGCGCATCAATATCCTCTTTATCTTCGCGTAACTCGTTTGTCTCTTTATCAAGAGTGGCTTGCATCTCTCGGAGTTTTGCTGCTTCAGCCTCCATCTCAGCGACTCTGCGCTTCATAGCGGAAATCTCCTCCTAAGTGGTGTCGAAAGAACATGATTAGCCTTCAAACTCGTTCAACCAAGTAGCACGATTGTTGGGAGGAATCTGATCGTTAATTGAAGGTTCCAGGAACACAGCCAAGCACCCTGGCACCAACAAACGAAGCCGATTTACTCAAGCAAGGACAAATGGTTAACGGGGGGCGGAAAGGACCTTATATACCTCGTCATCGGCACCTTCTTCATGGCCGTCTATATGTTCAGCCTCCTTTTGATTATCAGCCATTATAGCGTGTTGTTATGGATGTTGTTGTTGTAGTAGGATGTGGTCCTATGTCCGACAAGCAAGGTCAAGGGAATGAGGTCAGCCTCAATGCAGCATGGGAAGAGGCGGGGGGGGAGTTATGTAAGAATTGAAGAGGGTGACACGAACCAGGCGAGCGAGGAGTGTAGAGGAGCGTAGAAGGGTGATGAAAAAACTTCACTCTCGGTGTTGTCGTGGACAATGAAGGCAATGCCGAGTAGAAGAAAGTTTGTGGATGCCTGGTGGATCGGTGTTGTGGTTCGAGAAATTAAGAGGACGACAACGGGGAGAAAACGATAGAGGGTTGTTGATTCGCCAAAACTTTTCGGAGCGAGGGTTGTTCGTCGTTCTGCCACAGAATGCCAGTGATTGTTGACGACCGCCAAGTCTGGCTCCCTTCCAAATCGGTTCTAGTTATTTATGTACCGGTATACTTCACCTGTTTTGCTTCGAGGCTCCCTCCTTCCTCTATCCCTACATCTCTATCTACTCGAGTAGAAAGAAGGAAGAAGGTGGCGATAAACTCTCCATCCTCCAACTGTTCCAGACTCTGGTCTCAGTATCACTGACTTCTCTAGTTACAATAGCTCTGTCAACAGCTTCCACTGCTATCTGATTAAATAAAAATTGAGAAATATCGCCCCCTCTATCCCCTGCGGTGCTTGCTTGCACGTTCTCACAGTTCCCCTCCGCCTTCACTCACCTCTCTGTCGGGGAAAAGAAGAAAACGAGACAATACAATACTGGCAGCGCTGCTGCTGCGGTCAAGAGCTTCTGCCAGAATGCTGCGGTCAAGAGCTTCTGCCGGAATGCTGTGAACCGAGTAGGCACCATATATTCTTAGCTATTGCTGCTCATTTCGAGCTCCGCATCCACAACTAGTGATATAGTTATTCTTTCCTCAAATTACCTCCACTGCCCCCAATTGTTCCAGTCAATGGTTCTCATATTTTCTTCTTCTTCCTACCTTTCTTATCCTTCCCTCCCTGTCATCCCAATGCACCTCTCAAGGAGTGAGGTATCACGCAGAACCGTTTTCTCAGTGGGGTAAATGCACCTAGCCGACTATCTCTTAGAGCAAAAATACATACTTCCCAATTCTCCTTACTCTTGAATTGTTTCTCAACTTGAAGCATAAATTTGTGGCATATCGTCTTAAGTTTATGGTATTGTGTAGTCTCAAAAGCTGTTTTCTTTCCAAACTCATTGTTTGCCGGAGCGCTGTGAGATGCCATACTGGTATCCATTCCCTGCCCCGCAGTTGGAGCGATCCGCTGGCTGAATGTGCATTCTTTCGGCTTCGGAGAGCACCGGCAAGGATCATCACCGGCAATAAATATCCTGCGGCACAACCTGTCGCGGTTGTCAACTGCCCAGTCGGCCCGTGTACGATGCCTGTGCTTGTCGGAAGCGGTGCAATACCGTAAAAACACGAATAATTGAACCGTGTGCTATGAAGTCCAAAATTCCCTTCTCTAGAAAGGGAGCAACAAGACACAGCAAAAACACAGCCCCTTTCCCCCTCCTGAAACAGAAAAACAAAATTCTCTTGACCTCACTGAGAGAGAAAAGTCAAACGAGATAGCAAACGGCTCAATTACGGTACCGTATCAGGATTGAAATCAGCCGAACGGATTACCCACAACAGATCAACAACCACATACGATGCCCTGTACGAAACCTAGAGCTGCGAGTCATGAATTCAAAGCAAGACACCATTCCTGATAGTGCTAGAGCACAATAACATCTATTATGTGCGCTCAAACATTGAATTTAACCTCCAACTTGCTCCGATATTAAGTCTTTACGCTAGCATACCGGTAGTAAGCACGCAAAGACATAGGGTAATTAATACCTACTCTCAATTCCCAAACAAATGTTAACTCATCAGATCGTCGGACTGTCTAGAAAAGACTGCTGCTGAAACGGTATGTGGAGGTCAATCAAAAGTTTCACAGTCTCAACTGCCGTTATCACATCTACCAATGGCTACACAACACGACTCTTGGTTTTCTTCCGCTGTTACATCACAATCACAAGACTAATCCCCGCATACGATTATGGTCACTATTCGAGTCTGAATTGGACTTGGTATTGCTAGAATAGATTGATCAAGGACTTGGAATCGGACTTTGTTGCCCAGCCGTTCAGCCCTGCTGGGAGCGTTGTATTATATCGTAGCTCACCTCACTGGCACAACGCAAAAACTCGCTAAATCCACTGTCAGATTACGCAGCGGAAACCACCGTACCAAACTACTTGTACTCGAGTACAATAAACTTAGCAGGGTGGGTTGACAAAGCAGCGGACACTACCATAGCTAGTAGGGTCCAGCAAGCTCAGCTCGCTCAAGCTGCATCGCATCTGAGGGGCGGTGTTCCCTATCGGGGCGTTTTGTCTCCGACTGTGGAGATTCGAGGGCTTCAGGAGATAGCGGATTTAATGAATTTTTATGGCAGGTGGAAAAGGTGCTCGGATACATCCCGTTGGGAAGACTTCAGAAGACTTCCAAGAATCACAGGTTGAATCAATATTATCGTCCTTGACTCACCCACGCAAATCGCAGCCTACCAAAGGCACGAAAGCTCAGACATTTGATTGATGGAAAGTGAGACCGGAGCTTCGCGGGCCCTATGCATGTTAAACAGCGACGGGTAAATATTACTCGAGTACAATAATAGCGTGGGTGGTGGCTCTGGGTTGTGTGGATGGTAAAAGTTCCCCCCTTTTTTTTTTCCGCCTGATGGCATACCGGCATCGCTGGTACTCAATAATATGGTCATCACGAATGTTTGATCATGATACATACCGGTATCTATTCCCAAGAGAGACTGTATGAGTAGTGTGTTCAGGGGGGGTGCTAGACCTAGCGCACATGTACTGAGTAATGGTACTCGTAGAGGTGGGACTGCGGTACTCGAGCACTATTACTCCGAGTGAGATTCTGGTAACTAACGGCCAGTGATACCATCCACAGATCCAATATCGTGTCGATCTCGGTTAGGCTCCGAAAACGTGTGGCCGCCTGAAAATTTGGAGTGTGCGATGATGAAAAGAAACAAATCCACATCTCGCCTCCTGCCGGCTCTTGGATTTTGTGGGGGGACTAGATCTTTCCACCATACCCGCTTTTTATCGGCTCCTTGCGACGAGACGATTGAAGATTTTAACTTGGACTGCGGGAATATTTTAAAGCGGGGCTGCGTACTGTACTGGGTACTGCAGTGATTTTTCGCTATCAATTGTTCAGCTATCTGTGGGAATCTGCAGGTAGATTTTGGAGAGGAGGGGAAGAAAGAAACCCCCCCTCCCTTTTCAGCACTTTATAATACTCGTACCTCTCGAGGTCTGTACCGCCTTCTTTGTCCCTTGCACATGACTGTGTGGTAAACCTGTAGTAACACGAGTAGCAAGGCGCGAGATTTACACTAAAGAGATGATCTCTCTTGTCGGAGAATTAACCAATTGCTATTGTTCCTCACGCCCGCGACAAAGATAAAGTAGTCTTTGTAGCAATTAATTGCTCGAGTTTGAGTGTTCCATAGTGCCGCATTTCGCTTGGTAGTTTACAACAAATACGAGCGCGAAGCGAAGCAAACCGAATCACCTCACGAACAAAGAAGGGGTCTCGACCAAGTGAAGGTTTCGACATTTCCTGTAATCCAGCAACGAACTTTGGCTGTTCGACCTGCAATCGCATCTAGTGGCCAAATTGGTCGCCGTCTTCTTTTCATTTTTCATTTTTTTTTTTACTTGCAGAGTGCAGTCAAATGTCTTGCCGTCCTGCACTCGAGTAAGTATTGAATAGATGCCGCGGAGGCAATTGGCTTTACAAGGCGAGTCGACAAGAAGCACATCCTCAATCCCCAACACGAAAAACCGCGCATGCAGGATCAAGTCTGGCACGCCATAGCAGGATTGGGTGGGTTGAAAGGTGATGATGATGGGTGGTGGATGAAGGACTTGTTTGGGAGTGAGGAGGTCGAGGGTGGATTGGCTTAGGCTTAGGCTTGGGCCGTTGACGGGCAAGATCTCAAGTGCCGGTGGAGTGCTCGGTTGCTCAGGTACCGTGTGTGGTGTGCGTCAGCGTGTGTGTGTGTGTGTGTGTGTGTGTGGTGCCTTTTCTCCCTTCTCAGCTGCCGCCAATTGGAAGCGAGCGCCTGGAGAGTGGTGCAGCCCTAGCGGAGCAAGGAAGATTTTTCTCCTTCGTAACCGGGGTGGGGGGGGGCGGAAAGAAAAGAAAAAAACAGAGCCGTACCCCTGAGCGACGGAGCGACACGAGGGGCCGTGGAATCGGTGGCCTTGGCATCTCGTACCTGAACTAATTCGGGAAGCGCTCGCACCCAAAGCGATGGGCCTCTGAGATGATGTGAACAAAGCGCGGCCAAGGAGTGAAGTTTCGCATCGAAAGGGAAAAAAAAAAAAATCGTTTTTTCACGAGACGGAGATTTGACAATATTTAGCTCTTCAAATTTAGCATGCCGGTTCCTGGTACCAAGGCAGTGCTTCATTGTGTTGCGCGTCTGCTAATCCGGTTGTTTTGAACTGCAGGTGCTCGATGAGACCACCAATGGAGGAGGGCCTTGGAGACTGGAGCCTACAAAAAACTCTCAAAGCACTAGGGGAAGGGGGAGTGTTCCTCGAATTAGACAAACCCGCTTGTGGTCCACTCCGAGTAATGGATGAAAGAGATGCTATCGCTTTCGGGCCCATAGAAAATTAACTGCGATAAGGTTATTTTTTTATTTGGCTACCATCAATTGAGGCCGGGACCTCTGGAGACTGGTGTACCATCTGCGGTAAAGAGAGCAGACAGGCATCACAGATGCCCAAGGAGGGAGGGAGGAAATCATTCAATTACGAGTGGAGTGAGAGGGGTGAAGGGAAGAGGGTGGATGGATGGGAGACGAGCAATTGAATGAAGCAGAGTGTGGGTGGTCCACGTCAAACAAATGAAAGGCAGGCCATTCCCTATCTGCCCGTCCCCCCCAGCATCTTAATTGCATGCCCTCCCTCTTGATCCGGTTCCTGCATATCCTTCCACTTCGTCCCACCTCCTTTCGCTTCGCTCTCTCCCCATTGGCCTATCAAACTTTCCTATTCTCCTTTCCTGTATATTTGCTTTTCTCAAAGACAGTCCTTCTGCATTTCTCTCTCATCCCCTGTCCTCCTCCTTTCCATCATCATCACGCTCTCTCTCTCTCTCTCTCTCTCCTCTTTGCCATTCACTCTTTCACCACTCTCTTCTTTTCCTTGTTAATTTCTCTTGCTCGTGCAGCAGCCACTCCCTCGGGTTTTCCAACCACACACACTCCTTCTGTCCAACTGTAACCAGCCGTCGGCCAACGAGCACAACTTCTGCACTGCCGCTCGCCGCCAATCTCTTCTTGCTCTCCCTCCTTCTCCCTTGCTACCCTTGTCTCGCCTTTTCCTTGGGTCCACGTCGGCCCTGCCCCTTCCTTCAACTTCCGCTCTATAAAACAGCTGTCCCCGGGCTTTCCTGCCTTGCATTACGACCCCTCACACACTCTCTACCCACTCAGAGTTGCCATTCCTTCTGCTCCTTCAGCCCATCGTGGTTTTTTTTGCTGGTCGTATATCACTCCCTTCTTGACTTCCATCACCCACGGTCCTTCATCGATATATCGCTAGTCGATTCACACTCTACAGTCCTTCCTTTTTTGAGAGCTACCTTTTTGCTACCAAAAGATAGAAAATTGCAACATCATCCATCATGAAGGTTTCCAGCGGCAGCATTTTGAGCCTTGCGCTCGTATTGAACGGGGTTATGGCTTCCCCTCTTCGGGCCCGTGGCTACGAAGTCGTCACTGTTACTGAATTTGAGACCGAGGTTGTTCACCGTACTTCAACCGCTTGGGTTGATCCTGAGCGATACGGTCCAACCCAAGTCCCCACGACTACTCCTGAGCCACACGAGAAGAATAAGAATCATGTTCCCACGAGCACTCCTAGTGTTAGTATTTCGGAGACGTTGGTTTCGCCAACAGTCTCTTCCTCCATCTCTGAATTGTCTGTAGTGCCATCAAGCACATTGGCTTACTCTTCCGTTGAGACAACTCAACAGACTACTTCGTCTATTCCATCTACGACTATCTCTACCCCATCGACGTCGGTTCCGACCACGACATCTCTGCCAACTATCAAGTCTATTCCAACGACTACAAGTGAGCTCCCAAAACTCCCTTCTACCTCAGTTTCTGTGCCAACATCTACTCAAGCACCACCCACAACCTTGGAAAAATCAACATTGCCAGGCCCTACCACTATCTCAACTCCTGTCAAGACCGAGCTATCAACTACCGCTCCTGCTCCTGCTCCCACCACACCTTCTGTGAAGGCCCCTGCCGGTGGCAGCAGCAGCGGTAGCTTTACTGGAGACGCTACTTTCTATAATACCGGTCTGGGCTCGTGTGGTATTGTCAGCCAGGATACCGATTGCATTGCGGCCATTGCTGCGCCCTTGTATGACTCCAAGGGAACAGGCAATCCAAACAATAACCCTTTCTGTAATACCGTTATCCTCGTCTCTTATAACGGAGGTCCCGAGGTCTCTGTGACAATTGTCGACCGCTGCCCCGAATGCGTAAGTTCACCTGTCGTGAAATGTTAGATGTTCATGATATGCTAACAATCGTTTAGCAAACGTATGATCTCGATCTCTCCCCCGCTGCGTTTACGAAAATGGGAGCTAGCCAAAGTGCCGGCAGAGTTAAGGTCTCTTGGCGTTATGCTTCATGATCGCATTCTCTTTGGACTTCTTTTTCTTTTAAGGGGGAGGGTAGTTTCCTTCTGGGTAGCAGTTGGAGGGAGACTTTAGACAGGTAGCGTTGCATTTTATTTCTCTTATCTTGTTATTGAGAAGTCAACAATCCGAATGGCAGCATAAAAAAAGCATCTGTCTGGGTAGACATCAACACGGCAAAGAGAAAGTGGTGTTTTTATATGGTTCGAGTTTTTTATTGTTTTGAGGATCTGACCTTCTAAAACGATGGGATTATTCAATCGACCCCTATGATCAATTATCCCTCCTGGTCTTCCTCATTATTTTATTTTATTTTTAAATGTTTTTTGGTCAAGGATTGAATTCTTGAGCCTATCTTCAATCCTATACCCTTTGTTGTACATTTTTATATTTTATATTTTACTTTGACTCCCTCTTAGAGGGATAACACCACACGGACTGCATGCCGTCTGGCTCTGCTGCGTATAGCCCTCGTTTATATATGCATCTTACATTACCGCAAAAACTCGTGTTATCCACTATCTCCGCCAGGTGTCTAATCTCCATGTTCAGAGACAAAATCCCCAAGGAAGGATTAGTTTTTTCCGAACTCGGTCAAGCCCAAGTGTCCTGACTGTGTTA
>Ga0307509_10003404_pt1 | contig 24201 bp, 19 predicted proteins | sample 10_EM_MG_FD_202245 | JGI IMG/M metagenome (GOLD analysis project Ga0307509, IMG submission 202245) | Populus trichocarpa ectomycorrhiza microbial communities from riparian zone in the Pacific Northwest, United States - 10_EM | ecosystem: Host-associated > Plants > Roots > Unclassified | place... | reverse complement strand
AACACTATCCAGGGGAAGGGGATACTTCCAATGCCTTCCTCTTCTCTACTGGTTGGTTCCGAAGCTACCTATCCTGGCACCAGATTAGCCTTCGACAAATCACCAATAAAGCCAGTCAGCTTCCAGCGGATTTTGCTACTGCGATAATTAGCTGGCTACAATTCAATCGCCGTAACTCTCAAATCCGCGGAGAAGACAACCACATACAGGAGGGAGAACTCACCTTTCCCTATGTCGGTAGATACCGATTACAGAACATCTGTAATATGGACCAGACTCCGGTCCCTTTTGAATACCTTGAAGGAAAAACCTATAATCAGATAGGTGAGAAGACAGTTTGGCTGCAATCCAGCCGTTCAGGGTGGGACAAAAGACAGGGGACGATCCAACTTACGGTTTTCGCGGATGGGATACCGGGTGTAAAACCTTTACTCTTCTTCCGGGGTCAAGGAACCGGGCCCACAATACAGGCCGAAAGACGACACTATGACGATCAGGTTGTTGTAAAGTTCAACCCAACTGCATATGCCAACTCGAGCAACATGCTCAAGTGGCTTGATGAACAGTTGGTCCCTGCTCTTGAAAGTCAGCCGACCCTTCTGGCCATCCACCTCTTTTCCGGCCATAAGACAGAGGAGGTACTTGATACCTTTCGGGCCCACGATATTACACCGAGTGTAATCCCGGGAGGCTCCACTGGATTAGTGCAGCCTCTAGATGTTTCTATTAATCGTCCTTTTAAGGACATATTAAAGGTTAGTTAATTACTTTAAGTTAATTGAGGAACAGGGTTACTTATCGAAAGTGAATTGTCCTATAGGAGAAAATGGAGGAGCGGCTTGGAGAGTTAGAAGAGGAGGAAGAACACATCTTGCTAGAGGGAGGGAGACTGACTGGAAGCATGGTTGGCCGTAGGCGTATTGCCCTCATCTGGGCAGTTGGAGAAGCGTGGGCACGCTTCTCCACTGAAAGGGCGGAAGTTGTGCGCCGGGCCTTCCGTATTGTTGGTCTCTCACTTCCAATTGATGGAAGTGAGGACCATGAGATATCTATAAAAGGGTTAGCAAGTGACCACTTAGCTGAGCATCTAAAGGATTGGGGAATAGGGGAGAGGGATGGCTTAGGTGAGGAGGTCACGGATGGTCAGCTTTCGAACCATCAAGGAAGTACTGCTTCCGAGGAAGAGGAGATAAATTTTTGTTATGAGTAAATGCCAAGAGTTAGTGAGACTTATATGCTTGATTTTCATGCTGATCGCTTGGCAAAACATACCTTAATTTAACCGTCTGGCACATGGGCCAATTATTCGAGTTTTTACGGTACCTTATTTGCGAACAGCGACGGCCGATCGGCAAACGAAGGACGACGAAACGAAACGCCAAGAGTGAAGACAGATCGCCAACACACAACTGGAGAGGGGAACTCCACTTCTGTTCTTCTACCATACTCGCTCACACTCACACAACTCCACGATGCTCGCTACTCACCCCACTCAACTAGCTAGCGATAAAGACAGAAGTATAAATAAAAACAAAAATGATGCCATCCTCCTATCCCCCTATTCTCCTACCCTTCGATCAATCACCACACAGGTCCAATCTCTTCCACGCATGCTCCCCTTTCCCTTCCTCAGAACTCATGCTAACAAAGAAAGGAACAATCGTCACAAAGAAAAACTTCTTCACGCTCCATAGCCTCCGCGCATCGCCTCTCCCTCCCATATTCTTCCGACGCTGCACCAATCCCAAGCGCATATCCGAAGCTTTGTCTCAAAAATATCGGGATAGACTGCACCTATGCTGCGCGCGCCGAACAGCATCAATGAACTTGCCCCCGGAGGACGTATCAATCCAGAGCGCATGTGCGAACTTCTTTGCCTGAATGATAACGGGATAGGGTGTGTGCGCGCCTGATAGGCTGAGTATGCCGAGCAGCATAACTTTCAACATAATACATGTTTTTCCAATCAGAATTTCCATAGAAAAACAGGACTGCGCTATTGGATTTGCCATCCTCGCTAACAGAATACCAATTTATAAAAACCATTCCCCTACACTCCCGATTCTCCGGTCCCGGATGGCGCAGCTTAGGGTCTAGTGGGGAGGGTCAGGCTAGGACGTTGGGTCGGTCATCTGCAACACTCGGGTTGATGCACTATAGGTGGTGTTGATGTAAGTCGGGTTGAAAGGGTTGTAATTATTACTGAACGGCTAGGGCATTTTCTATTGTTTTCTACTCAGGATATTGCACGGGTCGATGGATGATGGAGTCAGTCGACTACTGGAATTCGTGTGGGGCTGGAGAAAAACGGAGTTTCTTACAACCTTTTAGGATACAGAGGGACCCTCCTATCAGCCTTCCCTAATTCGCGCCGCGAATCCCCCACTTTTGCCGCATCCGTCCAGGAAATTCTACATTTATTTGAGCGCTCTCCCGGCCTGTGATTTAACATAAATCTTACCCCGCGATGGAAGTCTCAAAAATAGGCTATGTTGGTAGAGAGTGACTTGGACCCTTATTCTTTCTATGTCGCCGGTGGTGTCCTGTATATACACAAACGTGACTACAGAAAAAATCCTTCATCTCCAACATTGCCCATAATCTCTCCCGTCCTCGTTCAACCTCTCTATCCTTCCATACAACCCCTCCAAACTTTCCCCACACCCCTGTTCCCTTACCCCCCTTTTCTAGTTTCGTCTTCTTACACTGCTTCTCCCATCTTCCACGATCCTTTATAGTCCTGACACCGTCTCCTATTTCCTAATCATCACAGCTCGACACCGGTCTATCCCAAACCTCTAGCAAATCTTAATTCCGAACCTCCCGCATTCACTATGCCCAATTCCTAAAACATCCCAAACATTCCTACTTCGTCCAACTGAATCATATGCGCCATCGCTCCTCCGATACAATGCACCACAATCCTGCAACATCTTCACAAAAGAATCTTCCCAGCCACCCTCCATCCGCGTTTCAACTTGTCCGAGTTATGGAGCCTTTGTAGATTTCCAACAGAAAGAACACTTATAGCCGAATTGGCTAGGATGACATATATACTCGCACATAAAGCCTTAAAAATAAATTAATTAAACACACAGATCCCATCACAGTTCCGAATGTGTAACAGGACGGGGGACTTTCCTGCGAACCTCATACCGTACTAGGCCCTGTGGGGAAACCATGCCTTTTGATATAAATTTATATTGAGGCCGCTAAGCTTGCACGGCGGGTTGCTAACAGTACTATGCACTCAATAAGTGGAAAAAAGTCACAATCATAATTATCTTGGTAAACTCTAGCTCCCACGCCGCTTTTTCAATTCTTGGGAAAACTTGCTCCTCCATTTTTTTTCCCTCTCTCTCGCTATTATCCGAACAACAGTTAGGTCTAGCGCAGGGGAGAAGGAAAAAAAATCGGATTGAAGAATAATGAAAACAATGAACAATAAATATACAAAGAGAAGATTTACTGTTGGAGCCCATAGAAAGGACAAAAAAATAAGGAAAGAACAAAAGTACCGCCGCGATAAGCTGTTAGCGCAGAAAACGGGGAAGAAGAACGGTAGACGAGTCGGCCGCTCCGACTCTTAACCAAGGAGAGGCCGGGGGATGTATGGCCCTCTAACAACGCCGAAAAACTCTTGAAACTCGATGAATTCTAAAGAAACACGAAATTGTCGGATCCTGACCCCTAGTGATCTTACATAATCCACAACCATCATGACATCCCATCATCCACCGTGATGCCTAAGGCCAATTCCCCCCCGCCAGGGTGCCAATTCCCGAAATGCCGAACCAGATGGACAAAATACGGAATAAACATTATGGAACCAAATACCAGATACGTAATGCCAAGATGGCAGCGGGTATCAATGAAACCAAAAAACGGTATGACACTCTATGCCTGGCGGTACAGGATGTGAAAACAACAACGCATTGCTAGGTGCCTAGTCGTCGGACACCATCAAGCCATATACCCTACGACCGCAAATATCCTAGCCCCGTATCCGCATATCCGCATATCTACCTATCTATGCAACTGTATGTCTAGACAACTCTACCGGTATAACCACATGCTCTATAGGCAATTTAACACTCAGAACAAGAAAATAACAGAGGGGAACATAACAGAAATTCAGAATCACACTGGGGGCCCCCCGGGTTGTAGGAGCGCCACCACCGCTGCGTGGGCGTGCCGAGTAGCCATCCGTAGTGGTGTTTGGCCATAAGCATCTAGTTTTCTAGGGTCGACATCGTCCCTTCGAAGTAATATTTCCACCACCCCCGCATACCCATTCCCAGCGGCATACGAGAGCGGCGTCCGACCGTCATTATCTTGCTTGTCGGGGCTGACCTCATCCAGTTCGAGAAGCATTTTCACCACTTCCGTGTGCCCATTCCAAGCGGCGCACAAGAGCGGTGTTCGGCCGTCGATATTTGGCTTATCAGGGTTGACTTCGTCACGTTTGAGAAGTATTTTCACCACTTCCGTGTTGCCCTTCAAAGCAGCACAGTGTAATGGTGTTAAGCCAGTGGGAGTTGGCTTGTCGGGGTGGACGTCGTCCCGTTCGAGAAGTAGTTTTACCACATCTACGTGCCCATTGTAAGCGGCGCCCATCAGTGGTGCTTGGCCCAGGCCATTGGGCCTGTCCGGGCTGACTTCGTTCCGTTCGAGAAGAATTTTCACCACTTCCGCGTGCCCTTTCAAAGCGGCAACCCAGAGTGGCGTTCGGCCGTCCATATGTGGTTTGTCGGGATTGACCTCGCCGCGTTTGAGAAGCGTTTTCACGATTCCCGCGTGCCCATTACAGGCAGCACTCCAGAGAGGTGTTTGGCCGTCGTTATCTTGCTTATCGGGGCTGGCTCCGTCCCATTCGAGAAGCAATTTCAGAACCTCTTCATGCCCATTCCAAGCGGCACACCGGAGCGGCGTCCGGCCTTTCTTATCTGGCTGGTCGTGGCTGACCTCGTCCCGCTCGAGAAGCATTTTCACCACTCCCGCGTGTCCATTCCAAGCAGCACTCCAAAGTGGTGTTTGTCCGTCGTTATCATGTTTGCCGGGGTTGACCCCGTCCCGTTCGAGCAGCAATTTCACAACTCCTTCATGCCCATTCCAAGCGGCACACCGGAGTGGCGTTCGGCCGTCGTTATGTGGCTGGTCCGGGTTGACTTCACGACGTTCGAGAAGCATTTTCACCACTCCTGCGTGTCCATTCCAAGCGGCACTCCAGAGTGGTGTTTGACCGTCATTACCGGGCTTGTCGGGGTTGACCCCGCCCCGCTCGAGCAGCAATTTCACAACTCCTTCATGCCCATTCCAAGCGGCACACCGGAGCGGCGTGCGGCCGTCATTATGTGGCTTATCGGGGGTGACCTTGTCCCGCTCAAGAAGCATTTTTACCACTCCTGCGTGCCCATTCCAAGCAGCACTCCAGAGCGGTGTTTGTCCGTCGTTATCTTGCTTATCGGGGTTGACCCCATCACGTTCGAGAAGTAATTTCACGACCTCATCATGCCCATTCCAAGCGGCACACCGGAGTGGCGTTCGGCCGTCGCTATGTGGCTGGTCCGGGTTAACTTCACGACGTTCGAGAAGCATTTTCACCACTTCTCCGTGCCCGTTCCGAGCGGCGGACCAGAGTGGTGTTCTGCTGTCGTTGCATGGCCTGTCAGGGCCCACCTCGTCTTGTTCGAGAAGAATTTTTACCACTCCCGTGTGCCCTTTCAAAGCGGCAACCCAGAGTGGGGTTCGGCCATCGTTATGTGGCTTGTCAGGGCCCACTTCGTCCCGTTCGAGAAGCATTTTCACCACTCCCACATGCCCATTCAAAGCGGCACACCAGAGTGGCGTTCGACCTTTGTTATCTGGCTTGCCGGGGTTGACTTCGTCCCGCTCGAGAAGCATTTTCACCACTCCCTCGTGTCCATTCCAAGCAGCACTCCAGAGTGGCGTTCGACCGTCATTGTGTGGCTTATCAGGACTGACCTCGTCCCGCTCGAGAAGCATTTTCACCACTCCCGCGTGCCCATTCCAAGCAGCACCCCAGAGCGGTCTTCGGCCGTCTTTATCTTGCTTGTCAGGGTTGACCTTGTCCCGTTCGAGCAACATTTTCACAACTCCCTCGTGTCCATTCCAAGCCGCACCCCAGACTGGCGTTCGACCGTAGTCATCTGGCTTGTTAGGGTCGACCTCGTTCCGTTCGAGAAGCATTTTCACCACTCCCTCATGCCCATTCAGAGTGGCAAACCAGAGCGGTGTTTGGCCGAACCGGCCCGCCTTGTCGGGATCGACATCCCCCCTCTTCAGTAGGATTTCGACCACTCGCTCATGCCCTTTTAGAGCAGCCCACACAAGGGGCGTATTATCCACACTGTCCCTTTGATTGATGTCACAACCTTCCACCTCTATCAACTCACTTACAATATCAACAATCCCGAACAGTGAAGCACAGTGAAGGCCACCAATGAGGTGGGGTTTATCGAAATCAATAGTGTACGAATATCCTTTCTGCGCCTTTAGGAAGGTTCTAATGGATATGTGGCTATTATAGTCGTTAAATAGCTTCAATGCTAGCAGTTTCGCGTAACCTGAAAGGCCCCTTTTTGCATGGACTCCCCAATAGACGGATGAATATTCGAGAAAAGGTGTGCCATCGAGATCGGGAGCAGGACTTGTTGAAAGAGCTCTGACCTCCTGCGAATTCAGATAACTTAAGCAGGTCTCCGCCATTGTCGCGTGGACTGTGCCAAAAAGCTCGGGATGAGCTGCAAGATACCTTTGAAGAGTAAAATGGATTAACCGGACCATGGAAGCCTCCTTGTCAACCGTGACAAGTCCTTGGCAACAGGCTAGCACTATTCCTATTGAAGGGATATTGTCGGCATTTAGATTCGGCGACCTTATTTCGACTGCGAGGGCGTGACGCAATTCCCCAGCCTTCAATGGCCGCTCGGAATGAGTGATCCACATCAAAGCTGCCATTCCAAGCCTCGCTTTGGCCCCACCCTGTCCCTTTATTCGACTTAAAATTTCATCGTACGCACTCTCCAACCCCAAACCATCGGTAATTTCGCCAAGTTTTTGCCGCCTAAGATGAATCGTGGGTTCTTGTAGGATCGCATCGATACTCAGCGAAACTAATAGGAATCTAGATATTTCTGTCAGTGGATAACTCGAGGCGGCTTCGGGAGTGTTATTGTTTCTACATACATTTCAGATATATCGCTCGGAATTTTCTTCATGATCTCTGCCTCCAAAATACTGTCCATCGCATCGGGGGCTGTGTCCGCAGCTAGCCTGCTACGAATATATGTGACAATATCATCCCGCTTGGGACTTATAGATATGCTGGCCACTCTTCCACCAAGACATCTTCCAATCTCAGGTAAAATGTGCGGTCTTCCGGTCGCAAATATTCGAGTTTGTGGAGACTGTTGGAGGAGTTGGCCCAGCGAACCGAGAAGGTTGGCCCGGTGTTCTGCTGCACACTCATCGAGAGCGTCGATGCATATGAACACACACTTCCTGCTAGACGTGATTTGCAGCATTCTCAAAATATCGGAAAGTTGCAGTCCCTGTCCCCCAATCGCATTTTTTCGGTCTTCGTATGCTTCTGATATCTCCTCCGGGATCTCCCGTAGCCCGAAAACCAGCTGTTTTAGCAGTGAGCCTAGTACGCTCGCGGGGGACTGCTCGTTTTTGGCGGCGAAGTCGAAATAAAAGCATGTAACCGTATTATTTTGTCCTCCAGCCTGATTGCACAAGTTGTCTATTACGGTGGAACTACCATCACGACTTGTCAGCACTCACAATCTTTCTTCCGCCCATTGAAATTCACTCATATTACCTAATATAAGTTTTGCCAACACCAGGACCTCCGTAGAGAAACAGGACCCCGCTACCGGATTTACCGTCCTCACTGGCAGTGCGCCAGTTTCTAAACTCCTCGGTTTGTAAGATCCATTCCCCCACATTTCCGACTCTACGATCCCGGATGTCCTGATGGCGCAATCTAGGATCTAGTGGGGAGAGCCAGGCTAAAATATGAGGTCGGTCATCGGCAACAGTAGGGGTGCTGTTGGTCGTGTTGAAACAGTTGTAGTTATTATTGAATAATTGGGCCATTTTTTTCTTCTTCGCTGGTTCGGATATTGTATTAACACGAGCGGATGGTGGATGATGGGCGATGGAGTCGGTAGACGATGGGAATTCCCGGGGGTCTGTTGAAAAGTGGGGTTTTTGTGGAACCTGAATGACACCTCGGGGTCCCGCCGATCAACCTCCTCAAATTTGTAACAATATCGTATCATACTACGCTTTTACCTACACAATATCCCCCACTCATTTACGCACTATGCTATCCTTTCCTGCGGCTCAACGCACTTCACCAATATCCTACTAACCCAGGTTCTGTAATGATACGGGCCATTCTTTTTGACATATATCGCGACGCCATGTACTCGAGTGATCGGATATGGAAGCAAAATCGAGTACTGCATGCAAACGACCCTGTTTCTGCGGAGAGGCCAGAATAACAGAAAAGATCAGCACATCCAAGTACGAGTACGAGTACTCTACCCGAGCACCGTACGAGTGGAAAAACCCCGACGAAATGTTGGCAGGCATAACCTTACACATCATTAATGATCTGTGAACCTGTGAGATTCCCGACATTTCAGGCCTTATTCTCGTCATGCTCAATTTTTACCCCCTTCTTCATGACTCGCGGAGCTGTGCGCAGCACCTCCTGCCAACAGACTGGGCATATGATCAGGGCGGCTTGGCAAATATTCGCGAGCCGCTTAAATCGCGTTGACTGGAGGACTTGGCGATCTCCCGCTGCCCCGAGCCGAAGATTCAAAGCATTCATCCAAAAACAGGGATTCAGGTACGTACAGTACACGTAATGCAAGTACAGTAAGCCCGGAGAATTGTTTTTCCCCATCTCAATCGTATGCCCTCCATGGAACCCCTTCTCAATCCCTGGATCTTGGTCGCACTATGGGATAGCGCCCTCCTGCACCTCACCCTGCCATATGACGCTAACGCGTGAGCGAACTGATTTGCACCAGACAAGCAGGGAGAGCACGCAGCAAGAGCGCTTCGATAGCCACAACAAAAACCAGGTGGTGACAGACAAGCACTGTTGCAAAGAAGGGTCAGAGGGGGGGTTAAGTCGGGGCTTCTGAAAATGGGGATTGAAGCCGGGGGTTCTTTAATGTCTTAGTAAGCAAAAATAGCAGTAACTCTGATGGGAATTTCGACCTTTAACCTGGATGTGTATTTATTGCTCAGAAGCCGGGGAAGTAGAGTGCCAGTGCTGTTTTATTTGCTTTTTCTCCTGCAGTTTGCCCCCCTTTTTCCCATTATTTCATTTGTTTCTTTGCTTACAACTCCCTTCAAATATCATGGTTTACCGATTTGTTAGAAGGGGTTCTGTCTTCTAACCGCCCGGTTCGAAGAAGTGCGCTCCTAACCCTCGATCATTTTTTGATCGAACCCCCCCCTTCATTGCAACATTGCAGACAGGCTACTCTCTTGTTACCCTGTTTTGACGAATTCGCTTTTTGCTAATGATACCCCTGTTCATCCCCGCCGATTTTCCTCACGCCCTTGGGGGCTACATGATCCTGTACCGGTATTGTAGACTTTACCCCCTAGTCAACCGGTGCAGGCCAGTGGAATATGATACGCCTCAGTTTGAAACTCCACGTGATTTATTCCTGGTTGAGAAACAATGCTCTTTAAAATTTAATGCAATTAATTTTTTTTCGATTCCAGGAAGATAATTTCCTGATGCCGTCGTTTGCTTTATGAGACCACGTGAGCTCAGCACGATTGGAATTTTTAAATGTTGGTAGCATGGCTGAACGAGGAAATAGCGGACGGCGGGGGCGGATATGAAACGAAACGCCAAGATTAGCGCCACATTAAAGACAGATCGCCAACACACAACTCAGAGAGAGGAACTTCACTTCTATTCTTCTATGCGCTCGCGCTCGCGACTTCGTGATGCTCGATGCTCACCTGACTAAACTAACTAGCGATAAAGACAGAAGCATAAATAAAAACGACAACGAAACCATCCTCCTATCCTTCGATCATCACCACACAGGTCTACAATAATCTCTTCCACGCATGTTCACCTTTGCCTTCCGCAGAACTATCATGCTAATAAAGAACAGGACAAATGCCACAAAGGAAACTTCTTCACGTTCCATAGCCCCCGCGCATCCGCCTCTCCCTCCCATATCCTTCCGGCCCTTCACCGATCCCCAGCGCATGTCCGAAGGTTTGTCTGAGCAATGTCGGGCAGGTTGCTCCTATGCTGTACGCGCCGAACAGCATCAATGAGCTCGCTCCCGGCGGACGTATCAATCCAGAACTCATGTGCCAGCTTCTTTGTCTGAACGATAACGGGATAGGCTGTGTGTGTACCGGATAGGCCGAGCATGCCGAGCAGCATAACTTTCAACATAATGCGTGTTTTTTCAACACCGGGATTTCCGTAGAAGCACAGGACTGCGTTGTCGGATTTGCCATCCTCGCCAACAGAATACCAGTTTCCAACTTCTCCTTACTTTGTAAAAGCCATTCCCCTACACTTTCGATTCTACGGTCCCGGATGGTCTGATGGCACAACTTAGGGTCTAGTGGGGAGAGCTAGGCTAGGATATTGGGTCTGTCATCAGCAACACTAGGGTTGATGTAGGTGTGGTGTCGATGTAGGTCGGGTTGAAATAGTTTTAATTATTACTGAACGACTAGGGCATTTTATATTCTTTTCTATGATACTCAGGGTAATGCGCGAGTCGATGGTGGATGATGGGGTCGGTCAACTAGTGGAATTTCTGGGGGGGCTGAAGACCAGCGGGGTTTTTGTCCATCTTTTAGGATACAGTGGGACCCTCCTATCAACCTCCCCTAATTCGCACTGCCAACCCCCCCCCGCCTTTGCACCATCTGTCCAGGAAATTCTACATTTATTTGAGCGCTCTCCCGGCCTGTGATTTAGCATAAATATTACCCCACGATGGAAGTCTCAAAATAGGCTATGTTGGTAGAGAGTGACTTGGATCCTTATCCTTTCTATGTCGTCGGAGGTGTCCTATATATACACAAACTTGACTTTACAGAAGGACTCTTCATCCTCAGCGTTGTCCATAGTGTCTCCCGTCTTCGCTCAACCTCTCTATCCCCTCACATAACTCCTTCGAATTTTCCCGAGACCCCTATTCGCTTGTCTCCCTTTTCTAGTTTCCTCCTCCTACGCTGTTCCCCTCATCTTCCACGATCCTTTACACTCCTGACACCGTCTCCTGTTTCCTAGTCATCATAGTGCGGCACCGATCTGTCCCAACCCCTAGCAAACCTTAGTTTTGAACCTCCGGCATTCCCTATTGCCAATTCTTAACGTCTCCTACTTCGTCTAACTCCTGAACCATATACACCATCGCTCCTCAGATAGAATGCACATCAATCCTGTTGAAAATGGTGCTGCTCGCCATACTCTCACGACATTTCCCCTGCCCAGACAGCTTCCGGGAGCGCGCTTGTATGTGGCTTCGGATATGCGCTGAGGATCCGGGCATATGGCCTCGGCTTTGGGCGATTGGTTTGTACGTTCGGGAAAGCATTGCGAATGCAGGAATGCGCGATAGTTCTGGGATTGTGCAGCTTTCGGGAAAGCCGGGAGAAAAGCGGAAGTACTATAAGGCTAGCGTGAGAGGGCTGGAAGCCCGGAGGTTGGAAAAGTGTTTGTTTTGCTTTTAGTTAGTCGGGAGTGCTCACGAGGGAAGGAGAGACCATGGAGCAGTGTCGGGCCTCACGGATGGATATATCTTTGTGATTGATATATACTCCTGCGATCGCTCTTAGTTAGAGAGTTAAGAGCATCGAGCATCGGTAGGTGTCGTTGAGCGAGAGACTGTGGTTGTTAAGTTAGTGAAGAGTTTTTCCCCCGCTCCTGAGTGCGATCGTTTTAGGTGTGAGTTCCTTGGCATTTTCGTTTCGTTTCACCATTCGTCACTCGTGGTGAATCGTTTCGCCATCAAAGTACAAAAAATCCTTCCACCATCTTCAGACAGAATTCTCCTCGGCCATCCGCCATCTGTGTTCCAACTATGCCCGAGATATGGAATCTTCGTGAACTTTTAACAGAAAGAACACTTGTAGCCGAATTGGCTAGCTTGACATGTATACTCGTATATAAAGCCTTACAAATAAATTAATCGATAAACGCACAGATTCCAGCACAGTCCCGGATGTGTATTGAAGCGGGGAGATCTTCCTGCGGCCTCGTACCGTGCCAGGTCCTGTGAAGAAACTGTGCCTTTTGATATATATTGAGGCCGCCAAGCTCGACGGCAGCTTGCTCTAGTACCGGTATTATGTAGTCCACAATGCAAAAAAATCACAATCAGATCCTGGTAAACTCTAGCTCCCACGCCCCTCTTCAATTCTCAGAAAAACTTGCTCCTCCTATTTTTTCTCTCAATATTATCCAAACAACACCTAGGTCTAGCGCGGGGGAGTAAAAGGGCAAAATCGGGCCAAAGAAGAATGGAAAAAAACGAACAATAAATATACAAAGAGGATTTACTGCTTGCTGGCCCCTATTGAAAACACAAAAGAAGGAAAGAGCAAAGGTACGACTGCGATAGGCCACAAGTGTGAGAGAACGGGGGAGAGCGGTAGACTGATTGGATGCTCCCACTCTTAGCTAGGGAGAGGCCGGAGGATATATATCGCCCCCCTAACAACACTGAAAAACTCCAGAAACTCGATGAACTCTAAAGAAACACGAAACTGACAGATCCTGATCCCTAGAGTGATCTTACGTAATCAAGAACCATCATGATATCCCATGGTCCTCTGTGGTGCCTAAGGCCAATGCTTTGCCAGAGGTTCAACTCCCGTGTGTGTAAGAAGATGGATAAAATACGGAATAAAGATTAAGGAACCAAATACCAGAAACAGAATACCCAAATGGCAGGGCGTACTAAGGAAACAAAAAAAAACAGTATGATACCCGATGCCTAACGATATAGGATGTGAAAACAACAACTCACTTGATAGGTGCCCGGTCGCCGGATACCACGAAGCCACATACCCCATGACCGCAAATATCCTGGCTCCATATCCGCCGATCAGCATATCCGAATATCCACATATCCATGCAACTACATATCTGCACAACTGTATAACCGCATACCCTACAGACGATTCAACACTTACTTGCGCATTGCAAAAGTTTCCGGAAATGGGGACATTAGCTTGGAGCTAACTAATGTGTGCCGTCTTATAAAAAACGCCCAGCCTAGTCTCCACATTTCTGGAAACTTTTTCAATGCGCAAGTAGAACCACAAGAGAATCGAGGAGAATATAATAGAAATTTAGAATCACACTGGGGGACCCCCGGGCTGTAGGAGCGCCACCACCGCTGTGTGACCGTGCCGAATAGCCATCCGTAGCGGTGTTTGGCCATAAACATCTAGTTTGCTAGGGTCGACGTCGTCCCTTCCAAGTAATATTTCCACCACTTCAGCATACCCATTCCCAGCGGCATACGAGAGTGGCGTCCGACCGTCATTATCTTGCTTGTCGGGGTTGACCTCTTCCCGCTCGAGAAGCATTTTCACCACCTCCGTGTGCCCATTCCAAGCGGCACACAAGAGTGGTGTTCGGCCGTCGATATTAGCCGTATCGGGGTTGACCTCATCACATTCGAGCAGTACTCTCGCCACTCCCGCGTGGCCTCTCAAAGCGGCATGGAATAATGGTGTTATGCCGGTGGGAGTTGGCTCGTTGGGGTGGACGTCGTCCCGTTCGAGAAGGAGTTTTGCCACATCCACGTGCCCGTTCCAAGCGGCACACATGAGTGGTGTTGTGCCGGTGTTAGCATGCTTGATGGGGTGGACCTCGTCCTGGTTGAGAAGAATTTTTACCACTTCCACGTGCCCATTCAAAGCGGCACTCCAGAGTGGTGTTTGACCGTCGTTATCATGTTTGTTGGGGTTGACCCCGTCCCGTTCGAGCAGCATTTTCACAATGCCTTCATGCCCATTCCAAGCGGCACACCAGAGTGGCGTTCGGCCGTCATTACGTGGCTTATCGGGGGTGGCCTCGTCCCGCTCGATAAGCATTTTCACGACTCCCGCGTGCCCATTCCAAGCAGCACCACAGAGTGGTGTTTGACCATCGTTATCTTGCTTGTCGGGGTTGACCTCGTCCCGGTCGAGCAGCATTTTCACAACTCCCTCGTGTCCATTCCAAGCAGCACCACAGAGCGGCGTTCGACCGTCATCGAGTGACTTATCGGGACTGACCTCGTCCCGCTCGAGAAGAATTTTCACCACTCCTGCGTGCCCATTGTAAGCAGCAAACCAGAGTGGCGTTCGGCCTTCGTTATCTGGCTCGTCAGGGCTGACCTTGTCCTGCTCCAGAAGCATTTTCGCGACACCCTCGTGCCCATTCCAAGCAGCACCCCAGAGGGTATTCGGCCGTAGTCATCTGGCTTGTTAGGGTTGACCTCGTCCCGTTCGAGCAGCATTTTCACCACTCCCTCGTGCCCGTTCCTTGTGGCAAACCAGAGCGGTGTTTGCCCGAACCGGCCCGGCTTGTCGGGATCGCCATCTCTCCGCTTCAGTAGGATTTCGACCACTCGCTCGTGCCCTTTTAGAGCAGCCCACACAAGAGGTGTATTACCAACACAGTCCCTTTGATTGATATCACAACCTTCCACTTCTATCAACCCACTTACAATCTCAACAATCCCGAACAGAGAAGCACAATGTAGGCCACTAATGAGGTGGGGTTTATCGAAATCAATAGTGTACGAATATCCTTCCTGTGCCTTCAAGAACGTTCTAATGGCTATGTGGCTATTATAGTTGTCAAATAGCTTCAATGCAAGTAGCTTCGCGCAATCCGAAAGGTCCTTTTTTGCATGCACTCCCCAATAGAGGGAAGAATATTCGAGAAAAGGTGTGCTATCTAGATCGGGAGCGGGACTTGTTGAAAGCGCTCTAACCTGGTGCGAATTCAGGTAACTTAAGCAGGTCTCCGCCATGGTCGAGTGAACTTTGTCAAAAAGCTCGGGATGAGCCCTGAGGAACCTTTGAAGGGTAAAATGGATTAATCGGACCGTGGAAGCCTCCTTGTCCACGGCGACAAGCCCTTGACAGCAGGCTAGCACTACCCCTATTGAAGGAATATTGTCGGTATTGAGATTCCGCGAGCTTATTTCGACTGCGAGGATGTGACACAATTCTTCAGCCTTCAATGGCCGTTCGGAATGAGAGATCCACATCAAAGCGTCCATTCCAAGCCTCCCCCTGGCCCCGCCCTGCCTCCTTATCCGGCCCAAAGTCTCACCATAAACGCTCCCCAACCCCAAGCCACCGGTGATTGCACCCAGCCTTTGCCGCCTGCGATGGATTGTGGGTTCTTGCAAGATCGCATCGATGTTTAGCGAGACTAGAAGGAATCTGAACACGTTTCTATTAGTGGGTAACTTAAAGGAGCTTCCGGAGTGTCCATTCTTCAGCATACATTTCCGCAATATCTCTAGGGATTTTCTTCATTATTTCCGCCTCCAAAATACTGTCCATCGCATCTGGGGCTGTGTCCGAAGCCAGCCTGCTTCGAAGATATGTGACAATATCATCCCGCTTGGTGCTTATGGATAGGCTCGTCACTCTTCCACCAAAACGTCTTCCGATCTCAGGTAGAATGTGCGGTCTTCCGGTTATAAATATTCGAGTGTGTGGAGACTGTTTGAGGAGTTGACCCAGCGAATCGAGAAGTTCGGCCAGGTGTTCTGTCGCACATTCATCGAGAGCGTCAATGCATATGAATGTGCGCTTTCTGCTAGACGTAATTTGCAGCATTCTCAAAATATCAGGAATTTGCAGCCCCTGCCCACCAATGGCATTTCTCCGGCTGTTGTATGCTTCTGATATCTCCTCCGGGATCTCCTCTAGTCCGAAAACCAGCTGTTTTAGCAGTGAGCCTAGTACGCTCGCGGGGGACTGCTCGTTTCGGGCGGCGAAGTCGAAATAAAAGCATGTAACCGCGACATTTTGCCCTCCCGCCCGATTACACAAGTTATCTATTACGGTGGAGCTAACATCCCGGCTTGTCAGCACTTGCCATTTTTCCTCTCCTCATTGAGGTTCACCCGTGTTACCTAATGTAAGTTTTGCCAACACCAGGACTTCCATAGCAGAACATGACTGCGTTATCGGATCTATCGTCCCCACTACTAGTGTACCAGCTTCTGAACTCCTCTGTTTGCAAGATCCATTCCCCCACTTTTCCGACTCTGCGGTCCCGGATATCCTGATGGCGCAACCTAGGATCTAGTGTGGAGAGCCAGGCAAAGATATGAGGTCGGTCATCGGCAACACTAGGGTTGATGTGGGTGGTGCTGATGTAGGTCGGGTTGAAACAGTTGTAGTTATTATTGAATAATTGGGGCATTTTTTCTTCTTCGCTGGTTTGTATTTTGTATTAATACGAGCGGACAGTGGATGATGGATGACGGAGTCGGTCAACTACGAATTCCTGGGGGGCTGATGAAAAGTGGGGTTTTTGTGGAACCTCACTGACACCTCGGGCCCGCAGACCAACCTCCTCACATTTGTGACAACAATATCATACTCCGCTTTTGCCTACAGTACATGAAATCCCTCACTCATTTATAGCTCAACCCACATCACCAATATCTTACTAATCCAGGTTCTGTACAAATACGGGCCATTCTTTTTGACATATGACGACCGCCATGTACTCTAGTGCTCGGATATGGAAGTAAAATCGAGTACCCCATGCAAACAACCCAAGTACGAGTAATGCACCCTAGCACCGTACGAGTCGGAGAACCCGGACGAAACCTTGGCAGACATCCTGGTAACCTTACACATAATTGATGATCAGTGAACCCATGAGATTCCCGAAATTCAAGCCTTATTCTTGTCATACTCGATTTTTACTTCCTTCTCCATCACCCGCAGCGCTGTGCACAGAGCACTTTCTGCCAGCAGACTGGGCAAGCGAGCAGCTGAGATTGCGTTTCAGACTTCGCGATCTCCCGCTGCCTCCAACCGAGGATTCATGCATTCAATGCTTGATTGATGGGATGACGCCACCAATATGGTAATCTAAGGACAGGAATTCGGATAATGCAAGTAAGCCCGGAAAATTGTTTTTCCCTCTCCATCTCAATTGTCTACCTTCATCTTATCTCTACTCGAGTAGCTAGAGGTTACAGTAGCAGCCCCCCAGCACCTCACCCCAGCCTCTAACGCGTGAGCGGGCCGATATGCGCCAGACAAGCAGGGAGAGCACCCAACAAGAGCGCTTCGAGAGCCCCAACCAGGGCACAACAAAACCAGGAAGTGGCAGACAGGGATTGATGGTATGATAGCTACTTGAGTACCGTACTCTCTTGTTACCCTGTTTTAACAAATTCGCTTTTTGCCAACGATAACCGTGCCAAGGTTGTGGCTCCGCCACAACCCCCGATCGCTCGCTTGCTCGCAACCGGGGGCACTCTCAAGAGAGTGCCTCACAGCTCAACGCAAGTCACAGCTCAACACAAGAACCACAGATACTGCCGGACCCCAACCACACATCCCGCAACCGTGCATCCTTGATAAGTTCTTCCAAGGCAAGAAGACGAAACCATGGCTGCCGAATCATCTATGGACATAGAAGATCGCATCCAGGAGGCGATCGAGAAAATATCGCATGAGGAAAAGCCCAATATTCCGGCCACCGCCCGCGATTTGAAGCTGCCAGAACACCGTTTGCGGGCAAGATTGAAAGGACGCCAATCCCGCCATCAGCGTCCGGCATCAAATCGGAAGCTATCACCAGACCAAGAGTTGGCACTATGTCAATACTGGAATCGTTTAGATGAAATCGGTCTTCCAGCAAGATGTCGACATATCGGATCTTATGCAAATGCAATTCTCGCCCGCGCCCACCATGATAGCTCTACTCCAGCCCCAACAATTAGCCGAATGTGGACTGGGCGGTTTCTTCAGCGTCATCCTGAGTATCTTATAAGAAAGCAGAAGACACTTGATGTAAAACGCAAAGAACTTGAAGCTCATGATATCGATGATCTTAACGGCTGGTTTGACCGCTACAAGAGTATTCGGGACAAGAAAGGTATCCTTCCACAGAATACCTATAATTTTGACGAGACCGGTTTTAGAATTGGTATCGGAAAGGATCAGTGGGTGGTCACTCGGGACTCCAAAAAGCCTCTGTCCTTTGCCAGCTCTACCAACCAGGAACTGGTTACAGTTATTGAGACAATTAGTGGCGATGGAGCGGTTCTCCCTCCAATGATTATTGTTTCCGGGAAACTACAAATGGAGGATTGGTTTACAAAAACCAATCTACCTGGAGATGTACTTCTTGGGGTTTCAGAAACCGGATATTCCAATGACGTTCTCGGAATCCTGTGGCTTCATCACTTTGACAAGTACTCAGCAGATCGGCGAACTCAATCTGGTGTATGGCGACTCCTCCTTCTCGACGACCACAATTCCCATTGTACCCGCGAGTTTATTCAGTTCTGTGACGATAGGAAGATTATTCTCTTTTGTCTTCCCCCTCATTCAACACATCTTCTTCAGCCATTAGATGTGGTTGTGTTTCAGCCATACAAACACTATCATGCTGAAGCAATTGATAATGCTACTAGTAGCCGTCCTGGATGCTCTGAGTTTGGTAAGATAGAGTTTCTTACTTCAATTGACTGGATCAGGCATCAAATCTTTAAACCTACAACAATCCGTTCCGCTTTTAAAGCAACTGGCTTAATACCATTCAACCCGAGCATTGTTATCAACAAACTATCTAATGTTGTTAATACTTCTTTTGAGCTCGGAACGCAACCGTTCGAAACTTCGTCCCCACCTTTGGAAATACACTCTCCCACCACCCCACCTCAGCTGCCTGAACCGAATCCGACAACACTACAAACCATTCGCTCCCTCAGAAATCATGCTCAACTTCTACATTATCAGCTTGATCAACTTCCCCAACATGCTGACCAGAGCCTTCACAAGTATCTTAAAGGTAGTCTTGCTTTGGCACAAAGTGGAACCCAAGCCCTGTTCGACCTCGAAAATACAAAAGCTGCTGAACTTGCCCGTACAGCCAGACGTAACCGCTCCTGGCGATCAATGCAACAAGGTGGTGTTTTATATGCCCATGAGGCAAGGGCAATGGTACTACAGAAAGAGAAGGAGAGTAAAGAGAAGGATCTCCAAAAGGCTCAACAAATAGTAGAGAGCGCAATCCTAGCTAAGGAGAATAGGGTAAGAAAACTGTGGAAAGAAATCTCGAAAGACATGCGAAAGGCGGTTAAGGAGAGAGAGAAACAACACAAGTATCAGAAACTTCTCTTTACCGAAATTTCTGGCTTCATCCGCCGGCGTTCTCGTTACCTTTCCTAGAAATAAATCTTGTCAAACATCCAACTTCACAACCTCGGATCAGGAAAACATACACCCCTAGCAAATATACAGTTCACTGCTCATTGGTCGGACCTCAGTAATCCTTGCCTACGAACTGATCAGCAGGAAGTCTATTTGTTGAGTGGTTGCGCATTTGGGTATTCCACGAGCGTAGTGGATAAACTGAGTAGGAGGGTATATAGAACTGTGAATCTTTCTCTCTAATATGGTCTTTGGTTATTGTAGGTGGGGGGCCAGGTTGGAGATTAGAGAAGGAAGGGTGGCCAATTGATCTTTCATATACTACACTTTTGTTTTTTTACCCTCAGTATGTTGTCAAAAATAAACATTTTCTTCTGCAGATGATTCGGCAGCCATGGTTTCGTCTTCTTGCCTTGGAAGAACTTATCAAGGATGCACGGTTGCGGGATGTGTGGTTGGGGTCCGGCAGTATCTATGGTTCTTGTGTTGAGCTGTGACTTGCGTTGAGCTGTGAGGCACTCTCTTGAGAGTGCCCCCGGTTATATCCTGTATGATGCCAGTATTGTAGATTTTACCCCCTAACTTAGTCAGCCGGTGCAGGAAACCAGTGGAATATGGCACGCCTCAGTTTGAAACGCCAAGTAATTTATTCCTGGTTGGAACAATACTCTTTAAATGTAATTAATGTATTTTCGATTCCGGGAAAATAATTTCCAGATGCCGTCATTTGCTTAATGGAATATCTTGAGCTCGGCACCGGTTGGAATTTTTAAATGTTGGTATGGCTGAACGAGGAAATAGCGGACGGTGGAAGGGCGGATATGAAACGAAACGCCAAGATGAAAGCAACACGAAAGACCGATTCTCAGCACACAAGCTTAGAGAGAGGGGAACTTCACTTCTATTCTTCTACTCGCTTACACTCACAACTCCACGATGCTCGATGCTCGCCTCACTAAACTAACTAGCGATAAAGACAGAAGTATAAAGAAATACGACAACGATGCCATCCTCCTATCCTCCTACCCATCGATCGATCACCGCACAGGTCTGATCTCTTCCACGCATCTCTCCTTTCCCTTGCGCGGAATTCTCATGCTAACAAAGAACAGAACAATCGTCGCGGAGAAAACTTCTGCGCGCTCCATAGCCTCCGCGCATCCGCCTCTCCTTCCAATATCCTTCCGGCGCTGCACCAATCCCAAGCGCATATCCGAAGTTTTGTCTGAACAATATCGGGATAGGTTTCACCTATGCTACACGCGCCGAACAGCATCAATGAACTTGCTCCCGGCGGACGTGTCAAAAATCAGCGCATATGCGAACTTCTTTGCCTGGACGATAACGGGATAGGGTGTGTGCGCACCCGGTAGGCTGAGCATGCCGAGCAGCATAACTTTCAACATAATGCATGTTTTTCCATCACCGGGATTTCCGTAAAAAGAGGACTGCGTTACTGGATTTGCCATCCTCGCTAATAGAATACCAGCTTCCAACTTCTTCTTGGTTTGTAAAACCATCCCCCTACACTTTCGATTCTGATCCCGGATGTCCTGATAGCGCAACTTAGGGTCGGTTGGGGAGAGCTAGGCTAGGATCTTGGGTCTGTCATCGGTAACACTCGGGTTGATGTCAGTGGTGTTGATATAGGTCGGGTTGAAAGAGTTGTAACTATTATTGAACGACTAGGACGTTTTCTATACTTTTCTGCCCGGGATATTGCATGAGTTGATGGCGGATGATGGAGTCGGTCGACTACGGAATTCCTGTATGGGCTGGAGAAAAGCGGGGCTTTTGTACAACCTTTTAGGATACAGCGAGACCCTCGTATCAGCCTTCCCTAATTCATGCCGCCAACCCCCCGCCCCTGCCACATCTGTCGAGGAAATTCTAGACCTATTTGAGCGCTCTCCCGGCCTGCGATTTAACGTAAATCTTGCCCCGCTATGGAAGTCTCAAAATAGGCTATGTTGGTAGAAAGTGACTTGTGTCCTTATTCTTTCTATGTTGCCGGAGGTGTCCTACATATACACAAACTTGACTCTACAGAAAAGACTTCATTCTCAGCATCGCCCATAGTCTCTCCCGTCTTCTCTCGGCCTCTCCATCCTCCCACACAACTCTTTCGTGATGGAGGCAGTACGATGGGGTGCTCGTGTGTTCACGGGAGAAGATGTTGTTCGGAAGTTCTATGGAGGCTGCTAGTTACGGTTCACCTTAACTAGTGAAAGCTCTGCTCGTACATGTGATAGCCCTATGTCTCCGTATATGCCCTGTACATCCGTCCGTGCCCTAGAACGCTCGCTTGTCCACCCTTCAGTGTTCCTCCATATGCGCGTGCGTTTCCCTTTGCCTGCGCCATCTCTGCTCCTAATGCAGTGTCCTATGTACCACTGGGACCATTACACCACCACTCCGAACTTTCCCGAAACCCCTATTGCCTTATTCCCCTTTACTTGTTTCGTCCTCTTAAACTATTTCCCTCGCTTCCACAATCATTTACGGTCTCGGCGCCGTCTCCTGTTTCCTTGCCATCGTGGTGCGACACCAGTGTATCCCAACCCTAGCAAACCTTAAGTCCGAGCCTCCGCCATTCCCTATTGCCGATTCTTAAAACATCCCAAACATTCCTACTTCGTCTAACTCCTGAACCACATCTACCAACCCTCCTCCGACACCATGCACCGCAATCCTGCAAGCGTCTTCAAAAAGGGTGGTCTTCCCAGCTATCCGCCATCCGTGTTTCGACTATGATATGTCCGAGATATGGAACCTTCGTGAATTTTCAACAGAGGGAACACTTGTAGCCGAATTGGCTAGCTTGACATGTATACTCGTACATAAAGCTTTACGAATAAATTAACCGATAAGCACACAGATCACAGCACAGTACCGGATGTGTATTGAAGTGAGGGGATCCTTCTGCGACCTCGCTCCGTACCAGGCCCTGCGAAGAAACCGTGCCTTTTGATATATATTGAGGCCGCTAAGCTCCACGGTAGGTTGCTATAGTACGATGTAGTTAATAGTGGGAAAAAAATCACAATCATATCTTGGTGAACTCTAACTCCCACACCCATTCTCAAACTTGCTCCTCCTATCTTTCTGTGCGCAATGTTATCCGAAAAACAGTTTGGTCTAGCGCGGGGGAGAAGGGTAAAATGGGGCCGAAGAAGAAGAAGGAAACAATGAATAATAAATATACAAAGAGGATTTACTGTTGGAGCCAATAGAGAGGACAAAATAAGGAAGGAGCTAAAGTACGACCGCGATAGGCTGTAAGCGCAGGAAAACAAGGAAGAACGGTTGACTAATCAACTACTCCCACTCTGAGCAAGGAAGAGGCCGGGAGTATATCTGGCCCACAACACAGGAAGGCTCCGGGGACTCGGTGAAGTCTAAAGGGACACAAAACTGACAGATCCTGATGCCTAGTGATCTTACGTGATCAAGAACCAGCATGATATCCGATGATCCTCCATGATCCTTAAGGCCAATGACCAACTCCCGTGTGTCTGAGTAGAAGGATAAAATACGGAATAAACATTATGGAACCAAATACTAGATACGGGATGCCCAAATGGTAGCGGGTATTAATAAAACCAAAAAACAGTATGATACCCTATGCCTAGCGATATAGGATGTGAAAACAACCCGCTGCTAGATGCCTAGTCGCCGGGCACCATGAAGCCACATACCCCATGACCGCAAATATCCTAGCCCTATACCCGCCTATCCACGTATGCGCATATCTACTTATCTATGCAACTATATACCTGCATAACTCTATAACTGCATACTCTATAGGCAATTCAACACTTAGAACCAGAAAAGAACAGAGGAGAATATAATAGAAATTCAGAATCACACTGGGGGACCCCCGGGCTGCAAGAGCGCTATCACCGCTGCGTGGCCGTGCCGAGTAGCCATCCGGAGCGGTGTTTGGCCATAATCATCAAGTTTGCTAGGGTCGACGTCGTCCCTTGCAAGTAGTATTTCCACCACTGCCGCGTACCCATTCCCGGCGGCATACGAGAGTGGCGTCCGACCGTCATTATCTTGCTTGTCGGGGCTGACCTCGCCCCGTTCGAGAAGCATTTTCACCACTTCCGTGTGTCCATTCCAAGCGGCACACAAGAGCGGTGTTCGACCGTCAATATTTGCGTTATCGGGGTTGACCTCGTCTCGTTTGAGGAGCATTCTCGCCACTCCCACGTGGCCCTTCAAAGCGGCACCCCAGAGTGGTGTCGGGCCGTCTTTACCTTGCTTGTCGGGGTTGACCTCGTCCCGGTCGAGCAGCATTTTCACAACTCCCTCGTGTCCATTCCAAGCAGCACCACACAGTGGCGTTCGACCGTCATTGTGTGGCTTATCGGGACTGACCTCGTCCCTCTGGAGAAGCATTTTCACCACTCCCTCGTGCCCATTGTAAGCAGCACCCCAGAGCGGTGTTCGACCGTCGTTATCTTGCTTGTCAGGGTTGACCTCGTCCCGCTCGAGAAGCATTCCCACCACTCCCTTGTGCCCATTGTAAGCAGCACTCCAGAGTGGTGTTCCACCGTCGTTTTCTTGCTTGTCAGGGTTGACCCCGTCCCTTTCGAGCAGCAATTTCACAGCTCCCTCGTGTCCATTCCAAGCAGCACCACACAGTGGCGTTCGACCGTCATTGTGTGGCTTATCGGGACTGACCTCGTCCCTCTGGAGAAGCATTTTCACCACTCCCTCGTGCCCATTGTAAGCAGC
>Ga0307509_10003403_pt1 | contig 24205 bp, 14 predicted proteins | sample 10_EM_MG_FD_202245 | JGI IMG/M metagenome (GOLD analysis project Ga0307509, IMG submission 202245) | Populus trichocarpa ectomycorrhiza microbial communities from riparian zone in the Pacific Northwest, United States - 10_EM | ecosystem: Host-associated > Plants > Roots > Unclassified | place... | reverse complement strand
TGTCCACTTATAAAATAATTTTTATATTTTAAATATTCATTCCAGATCCCTAGTTTTTATATGAAGATCTTATTATTTGTTTTTCTTAGCATCGTATGTTAGTCAAATAAAATTTCTTAATATCATTTTTTTTTTCTTAAAAACATCCTTTATTTCTATTCAGTATTTTCAAACTTATCTACTATAAATTAATCAAAAATCCATTAGACAGAACAATTTAAATTTTTTAAAAATAATTATCAGTCAACTCTTATTTAGGACTCACTTTTTTGACCTAATAAAAAACCCACTTGCTGAGAAACAAAGTTGCCAATAAATCTTCTTTACAGTGCTATCCCACTCCTAAGATACGATTTTGAATTTTAATATAAAATAATTTAACATACGCATATGGAAAAATCCAAGTAATTAATTCAGGCAATATATAATTTTTCCAAAAATGATATAAAATACGATTTATCCTCCATTCAACTGCCCAACGTGAGGAGGACTTGTCGATGTTGGCTTGGTTTTTTGTTTCCCTTGTGAGATCTTCGTGGTAAAACGCACTAATAAAAGATAAATACAGCTTTGGCCCTTGTAGATTGAGCAATATATCATTTTGGAGCCTATTAAATATTTCGTTCTTATTGTCTCCCTTAGATTTAGATTTGAAACTAACAAAAATAAATGTGAATAACAAACCCACTAATAAAAGAAAGAAAAAAAGAAAAGTATTTTAAGTATCAAATTATTAAAATAACTAGTGTAAAAAAATCAACACAAATTAATTGGAGGCATGAACAAGGACAACCTTAGTAATTACTAAGAGAAATGTTTATTTACAGCGAGCAACTCTTACAATCGACCGCTAGCTGTCTCAATAGTTGAATGTTTTGGATGTTGTAGAAACTGATTGGTATTATAGTAGTGATTTTTTAAAATATTTTTTAAATTTTTTAAATATCAAATTATTATAATAACAACCGCAAAAAAACTAATAAATTAATTAGAGATCCTTGGTAAAAGAAAAATATATATTCTTTCAGCAAGCAACTCTTGCAATCTATCACTAGGTGTCTCATTAGTTAAATGTTCCAGATGTTCCAGGTGTCTTGATATTGTGGCAGTGGTTGTTTTTTAAAATATTTTTTATTTTAAAATATATTGAAATAATATTTTTTTTATTTTTTAAAATTTATGTTTAGTATAGCATATTAAAAAAATCTAAAAACACAAAAAAAATATTTGAAGCAAAAAAAAAATTCAAAAATATTTTTAAAATGTAAAAATAAATAGACTCTTAACCATTGTCCAAAATATCACCGGCGCTCACTCTTAATTAATTAATTAGTCCAATAAGGAACTATATATATTCCTACAAGTACAATAAAACTGAACATTCGTGAGCATAAACAACACTATAAACCCATAACCTCATGAGCTTAAATTAAACCAAAAATCTTGAGGTTTTCTTTTTATTTAGCCTTAAAGTACATAGTCACGTAGCATAGGACAAGGGTTAAAAGATTAAAACAACCAAAAAAGACTCGATCTATGCGTGTTGGGGAGAATCACACCTTTCTTTTTAGTTAGTAATGTAAAAAAATTAATTAGGGGAAAAAATTAAAGCCAAGAATGTACGTATTATTAGAGTAATTTTTTGCCCATGATGCAATAAATTAAAATGCTAATCCTGGCATGGTTTACACCTCTTTTAGCACATTAAAGAGTCATCGTTCTTTGTGGCTATCTAGCTAATAACCACGTGACCTCGTTAATTTTCCTTTCTCAACTTGCACAAGTACCAAAATAGTACGGACATACATATACATGTATTCATGTATATGTATATGTGTATGTGTATGTATGAGTGTGTGCATGTATGTGTGTGTGTGTATTTATGCAAGTGCTTGTAATGGCAAACAGATTCGTCCTCCAATCAGAAATAAGATATACAATTTTGATATGTAAAAGTTATTCGAGAATATATCTTGTACGTTGGAATAGAAAAAAAAAAGAAAAAAAAAGGATGAATGAACGTCGTTGATGAGTCTCATAAATCAACATAAATAAGACTTTTGGAAATGATTTCAATCTTTTAGGCCCGTTTATTTGCTGAAAAATAGTTTTCTTTCCTAAAGTGAATTCCGGGAAAAATAAATTCCAGAAAAATAATTTTTCGATGTTTGGTAGTGTAATGAAAAATAAGTTAAAAAATATTTTCCAGTGTTTGGTTATGTTATGGAAAATGAGCTGGAAAATAACTTATTAATGTTTTATTTTTTTTTAGTTTATTAAAATAATGAGGAACAAATCTTAATAAAAAAATTTAGAGAGAAAGTAGACATTTTATGAAAAATTGTTAAGGATATTGAAATATTTAAAGATAAAGAATATTATAAATAAATAATTACATAATATAATGACTTTTCATTATTCGAGTATGTTTATATTAATTAACGAAAAATAAAAAATTTACAATATATAGTAGAAATCAATACAAGTTTTTTCGAAACTCTCAAACCCAAATTTTAAATTCATTCAGTCCTCATCACATACTATGAATTTTTCTTGTGAGCTATGTTTTTTAGCATACAAGATCACTAATTCTTAAAAAAAAAAATATAGATCTAAACACATGTTTTTAAAGAATATGTCTTATAAGTCTTAACAAAATTTTCCTTTTTTTCTACACAAATTAATGCCAAAAAATCTAAACAATAGTATATGCACCCATACAACTACAATATGTTTTCCCTAATTAGAAGACTAAGCACCATAAAATCACTTGGTCTTGAAGTCTATTTAACATAATCCTTCTCCTTCATCGTTGACATAAAAAATCGAACTTTATGCTACAATGAAATAGGACAAACACATATGGTGGGTTGTACAAAAATTGAATCCTGGAACTTGACCTCCGATCAATAATTTAAATCACTTGAAATACCAATTAATTAGATTAAGCACCAATTATTAAGAATAAAGAGATTGTGAATTTTGAGTTTGAATGATTCATTATGTATTTATAGCCTATAAGTTTTATTATTTTGTGAAGAAGAGAGGCTGAAGTGTAATTTTATCCCCATGATATATATTTTGAGTTGTATTATATTTAAAATAATATGTATTGCATCAGTATAAAATATCGAGTGACCTACATGGAATTCTGAAAAAAGTATTCAAATAAGTGTTAAGCTTGTGCAAAATACATGAGCTTATTATAGGTGAAAATAAGTTCAAACACGTAGCCTAAGCCCACAAAGGTGTTGAGGTGCTGGGCAATACTCCCACCACCATCTAGGCAACATGTTGGGCTCGGTTGTGGTAGCCCGGGTTCATAGGGGTGTTGGGCAGCACACCTAGCAAGGTTGGGCGTCCATGTACGTAATAGTGGGTGTACGTTCCTGGGGGGCTCGAGCTTCCATATCCATGTATCTTGATAGAAGTTAAGCTCAAATATGGTAACATGAGTCCATAGTAATGTTTTTAGACTTTTTTTTAGAGGACTGATCTTCTGGGAGGGATTTGGAACTCATTAAATTTGAGTTTATCACTTAAAATTATGAAAACCTCACTTACAGGAAATAAAATAAAATGTACGATTATTTCTAAAATTATGCCCCTATGTTTTATGTTTCACAAAATCTAATGATTTTTCCAAACAAATCAAATCTAATTTCCATTGGCAAAAACTAAATTAAAAAAAATACATGATACACAAATTTATGTCCCCGACAAAAGGATCATCTTTTCTCCTTATAATGTGGCATTAAAGCTATTAATTAGGAGAAGATTTGAAGTGAGATCATTGCAGAAGAAGAATTGCAAACCCTATATTAAATCTTAGCCATTAAGAAAAAAAAAAAGATTAAAGGCATGATGATGGAAGGAAGTCCTTTGAAATTATTTCTTTCATGGCTTCATGTGTTAGTTAGTGAACGATTTGGATTCCCTCTTGGACACAATCGGAGTGTGTCCTAAAGCTCCCAACACCGCCTTGCATGTATTAATCTTGGCTTTAACCCCCCAAAAAAATTGCATCAAAGCCGCTCATAGATTCCAAAAGCTACTTAGTTTCTGCTTTTTTTTGTCTTCGTAAAAGTTTAACTCTGGAAGCTGGAAACACTTGAATACCTTCTCTTCCACTTTGTGATTATTCGTTGATTACTTCTTTTTCTTATTTAAAGGCACCGATAAGTTTAACCGAGGGGACCGCGCGCGCAGCACACACCATTAGAGTCATCTCAAGCTTTTCTCATCCTCGTAAGTGGGATTTTTAATTTATTCCTTGAGAATTCAAAAGGATTCTTGTTTATTTATTTACTCGAGGAACTTCAAGGTGGGTCTTCCTTAATTGGACCTAATTTAAATGGCATGACTTAAAATAACTAAATAAGGTTCAGTGGTCCGGGCTGGCTGGACATGCATATAGTAAACCCTTGACCATGATTAACATATATATATATATATATATATATATATATATTCAACCAGCTTGGAACATTTACAAATCATAGTTTACCATTTCAGTAAAGAAGAGCCAACTCCACAAGCCCATTCCTCTTGTTAAGTATTTATTAGAGTTAACGGAAAATTGTGTTTTTTTTTTTTTGGATAATTATATCTCTTTAAAAATTTATTTAAAATAGAGTTATGTCATTTTAAACAAGAATTGTGTACTCTTTAAAGAGTTATATATAATGATTTTGTAAAACAGAAAATTAAAATTATCTTTATATATGGAGAGAATTCTGACAAGATTTTTATAATGAAGAAAACTTTTGTTTTTTTCAATAACTTTTTTCTTTTACAAACTTTTTTGTAGGGAATAATGTATAAATTCTGGTTCGTTGTTTATTCTTGTATATGCTACTAGGAATAAAAAAATAAAATAAGTTTAAAAAACAATATTGCAATCAATAGGCAATAAATTATTTAAAAGTTAAAGGATTGATTCTTGCCTATATTTATATATATCTATATTTGTTAACAAGTACTATAAATTAATTTTTGTTTTTTTTACATGTTTTATATATATATATATATATATTTAAAAACCAGGCCCATCAAAGCAAGGAGTAACAACAAGAACAACTCAAATTACAATAAATATGGCCACATTGGAGTACATTTTATGCAAAAAAAAGAGAGGCTTAAATAGTATAAAAATACTAACTACTACTTACCTAGGGCTTTGCAGAAAAAAACTCATAGAATGGCGATCGGGGTGCGCAAAATATGATGGCAAGTCGTACATATATATCAATTGTATTAAATTTGCCCATCACACAAAGCCTCAAGATGCATGATCATAAACATCTCCTCATGAACATGAATATGACAACCTAAAACATTCCTCTTATGAGTTTCGATTCTTAAAAAAAAATAGCAACTACATATACTAAAATCAAAGATAGTACTATTTCATGAGGCATCCATAATGTAGGCAATGTACCTTAGTGCCCATATTTTATTAGAGAAACCTTTATTCACATAAGAGAACAAAGATGTCCTAACTTGCTGAGGCACAATAGAAAAGAAAAGGTAAGAAAATTGTCCTTGGTTTCACTAATCACTGTGTTGTATATATACTCTAATTAATAATTTATTTCTAGGGTCATTGACTTTACATGGAGGAGGACTGGATTTGACAATCACCATTCGTGGAGATAGCAAAAAATGAAGTGGACATAGCATTCCTCATCTACTATTACTATACATACATTGAAGCTGTAGTTGGAGCAGTGTCATAAATCATTCAAGACCTAGGGATCTGTAGGTCCATGCTTTTTAGATCCATTGTTTTTTTTCATGTCCCAATGCAACCATTTTCTCTGCTCTAATTCCATCCTCCCTGCAAAGCAATAGTTCCAATGCCATGGCCGAGGATCCCTGACCAACAACCTCTTCACCATGACTGTACACAGCTTTGGAATTTGTGAATATTATTAAGGTATTTTGTCTGTTTTTCATTTACTCTGTAATGTATACTAGCTATATGCAATATTCTTAGGCATATATATGCTTACGTATAATGAAAACAAACACAGATTTCGCTGCTTATATTTTTCTTGTGGTGTTGTTTCTTTTTTGGCATTGCAGTTGTTTGTGTAAGCAGCGAAGACTGAAGGACCCATCTTTGGAACTGGTCTGTTTTTTGTGTTATTAGGTTAATTTGTTTACTGATCTTGCCTCTATAGCTAGCAAGCAAACATGTGCCCTGGTAGTGGTGGCAGTACTGATACAGAATCTCGAGGGGTTATAATTTGTGATGATTTGATTTCAAAAAATGGAGGAGGAGGAGACTACAAGAATGAAGATACAATGAGAGTAAGAGGAGAGGTCAAGTTTGTACATGGTCTTCTCAGACGGTTTAGTGTCAATGGAAATGTAGAAAGTTTGCCACTGCAAGAGGCAAGTTTTCCCCTCTCTCCCTCTCCATCTCTCTCTCTCTCTTTATTTATGTGTGTGTGGGTCTTGCTTGTGTATGCATTTCTCCTTTTCAAGAAGTAATGTCTTCGTCTTAATGACATTAGTGAAATTCAATTGGGGGACATACTTGTTTCTAAACAAGGTAGCAAGCCTCCTCCTCCTCCTCCTCCTCCTCATCCTCCTCCTCCTCATTGAAATAGGTGTCAAAAAAAGGTTAACTTTACCACTTTCCAATCCTCAATCTTGGCTGTCATCGTTACCACTTTCCAATCCTCAATCTTGGCTGTCATCGTCTATGTTTGGACGCTCTAATGTCGTGTTCTTTCTCGGTTTTGTCTGTCTTTATCAATGGATGTGAAGAGTAGAGAACCTTCTTCTTTTTTTAACTGAACAAAGTACTTAGGACATGGGTTTTTGAAGTTGTATGATCATTTGCGGACACGAAAAAAACCTCAAAAAATAGACCTTACCTTACTTTTCAGTGCTTCAAATTTTGGGCTGACACTTTAGAAACAGAGATTTGCTCAGTTACTTTTTAGAAACCAAAACCATGTTGCCACCGATTTTGTTTTGTCATCATAAGACTAAGAAGATACGCATACAATGCAGCACAACCGCATTTTCTGGTAGGTGGCGAATATCAATATAGGCTTATAATACGTACGGCTAGAGACTGTTATTAAACCCAGGCCTGACCTGATTTGAGCTGGATTTAAAATATAAATGAACAGGAGTGAATTTAGTACGATTTTATCGACATTATAAGTTGATTTATTATAGATTTTACTCATTCAAAATTTAATTTGACTTTTAAAAAAAACGAATATTTTTTTTAAAATAAAAAACTACTTTGTTTCATTAATCCCGGTCAATCCATCCAATTTATAATTAAATCTTGGGTCGAGCCGTGAGCCAAGTTAGATTTAATATTTTTTTTATGTAACATATGATATAATTGTGAAATAAGAAATCATATAGAATTTTCCTTTTTTAACTTTTAAAGAGACCATGACCAATGGACTGCCCTAAATCTCAAGAAAAATGACATTGAAGAACAACTTTGCTGATATCCCCCTCTCTTTATTCATTTGATTTTGTTTCAAGTAATGTCAAAAGTAGCTTCTACTATTTTTTTTTATTAAATTTATAGCTTTTTCTTATCCCTATAATTCTTTTTTATATATATTTAATATCCTATGTGGAAAGAAATTCCTTAATCACACTTTTCATCATTACACAGATCTTATGATATTGCAAGTAAGATTATAAAAAGTAACATAAAAGATTTTATAATGGAAAGTTCAATCAAAGCTTTATTATGAAAATATGCTTAACTATGGTATTTATATTTATATTTATATTTCATAACACAACATTTTTTTTTTTAAGAAAATATAATTTGGGGTTAAGGTTGCATAATTGAGGCATGCACTTTATAAGGGACACTAAGGTACCTTTAATGCAGCTAGCTTACATGCTTTATGGACAAGAAGTAGAAATTCCACCAATTTCATATTGTAAAATGGCTCGTTACCTTTTTTTAGGTCCTTGTCATTTAATTTTTAAATTCACTTGATTGATCAGAATATTAATTTCGTATATAGAATATGTTATTGGTTAATTAAATTTTAAGTTTTTTTAGTATTTTTAGATCGTTTTAATGTGCTGATATCAAAAATAAATTTAAAAAAATATTATTTTGATGCATTTACAAGCAAAAAACACTTTGAAAAATAACATCTACCACACTCTCAAACACCCAGTAAATATGTTGTCCATCCATACTTCATTCAGTTTTCATTTTCAGTGATATAGATTTAATCATATCATACACAACATGATCATGATGGCTTAATACCAAATCTGAATATATTGTAGAAACCTCCTTGGTATTGTAGTGGGACTATGCCAACAGACGAGGGATAATTCCTTGACATGAACATTATGGATTCTATGCAGGTGGGAGAAGAGGTGGTGTCTCTAGCCAAGATAGCATGCCCTATAATAATGACAACTCTGCTTATTTTCTCAAGGTCTATTATATCTATGCTCTTCTTGGGTCATCTTGGGAAAAATGAATTAGCAGGAGGGTCACTAGCACTTGGGTTTGCAAACATCACTGGCCTCTCGGTGCTGAAAGGCTTAGCCATGGGAATGGATCCTATCTGTGGACAAGCGTATGGGGCCAAGAGATGGTCAGTTCTTGGCCAAACCTACCAGAAAACTCTCTGTCTTCTGATTCTTGTTTGTATTCCCATCTCCTTATTATGGCTAAATGTGGAACCAGTCTTTATACGCCTAGGTCAGGATCCAGATATCACTCATGTTGCGAAAATTTATCTGTCCTCCTGCATTCCTGAATTAATAGGTCAAGCTGTTCTTCACCCTATGAGATCCTTCCTTAGAACTCAAGGTTTGACAGCTCCTCTTACTGTAGCAGCAGTAGTTGCATTGATCCTCCACGCTCCAATCAACTACTTTTTGGTAATATACTTGAAGATGGGGGTAAAAGGGGTTGGATTAGCCCTTTCTTGTAACACGTTAAATTTAAACTTAGGCTTGCTGATTTATGTCACAGTTTCCAAAACACCATTGAAACCTTGGCATGGGGTTACAGCTCTCTCAATCTTCCACAGCTGGTGGCCATTGCTATCACTAGCATTACCTAGTGTCATCTCTGTATGCTTGGAGTGGTGGTGGTATGAGATCATGCTGTTTCTTTGTGGCTTACTCCGCAACCCGAAAGCAAGTGTGGCAGCTACAGGCATCCTCATTCAAACAGCGGGTATAATCTACTCGTTTCCATTTTCCCTGAGCATCGGTGTATCTACGCGAGTTGGCCATGCATTGGGCGCTGGACAACCGTCTCGTGCGCAATGGACAACAATAATCGGTATCTGTCTCGCGTTCACATTCGGCCTATCTGCATCTGTTATCACAGCAGCCCTGAGATCAGTGTGGGGGAAGCTGTACACCGACGAGCCACAGATTCTTGACTTGATCTCAACCGGACTTCCACTACTCGGGTTATGTGAGCTTGCCAACTCTCCGCAAACAGCTGCCTGCGGAGTTCTAACAGGCACTGCCCGTCCTAAAGATGGCGCACGAATAAACTTATATTCCTTCTACTTGGTCGGATTGCCGGCTGCAATTCTCCTAACTTTCAAATGTAAAATTGGTTTTCCGGGGCTATGGTTTGGGCTACTAGCAGCACAGATTTGCTGTCTATGCATGATGCTGTATACTGTGGTTCAAACAGATTGGAGGCACCAGGCTAAAAGGGCTGAGGAGCTAACTGCAGCTATGGAAGATAATGATGATGATGACGACGACGAGATGGGGGATGATTTGGAAACAGGATTGCTTGCAACTGTTAATTGATTCCCCAAAATCAAGTTGGTGAGCAGGCAACATCTAACAAAGAGAGTCAGGCTAGATTATAACATACAAAATGAGCTAAAAACATATTATTGTGTTCAGAAACTACTGCAGGGTGATCCATGTTTTTGATACTGGAGAAAAGCAAAGAACTTCTCTGTTAAAATTGATTGAATGATATATTGAATCATGTCTTAGAAACAGGAACATCATTTACTTCTTAACTGATACATTTGTACATGTAAAAGCAGAAACCTACAGCTGCTAGATTCCACGAATTACCTATCGCATGTCACATTCATGGTCCAAACGAACAAGGGAAAAAGCCTCGAGGTTTTGAAAACAAAAATAGAAAACAGAACGGTGAATGATACCCAAAACTCCTTTAATTGCTCCAAAACCATTTTGTTAAATGTAAAGAAGAAAGGTGCAAATTTTAGTATTAAAATCCTCAATCAAGTCTATTGACTATGTTAACATACATTGGCTGATTATAAGTTCAAATCTAGGAAATTACGAGAAAGCAGATATAATTAGCGTGAAATTGACTGCCTTGGATCTGTACTAGTCTTCGAACTCCTACCGTTCATAGTGGCAGTGTCCCGAACTTCCAGTCCTCTTTTAGGAGACAGATCGTTTGTATGTGGGAACGGCGGTCACTCTCCTTTAACTAACGACACGTCATGGCACGACATCTTATTTGGACCACATCGACCTATGGCCTACATCGAGGGGCCCAGATTTTAGTTTGCTTATGATTTTAAGGTTAATGTAGTTTTGAGTTGTGTTTCGTATTCTGGACCAAAAGCTAACACAAAAATACACACATTTATGTGGTTACTCAAATTGAGTACATCAAATCGACCTACGACCTACATCCAGGGGCCCAAATTTTAATATGCTTATGTTTTTATGTTTAATGTAGTATTGAGTTATGTTATTCAAAGCTAACATAAAAAACACACAAACAAGTATATTTATATGGTTCCTCAAATTGAGTACGATCATGGAGAACAACAGATTATATATTATAAGAGAAATAGTAAAAATACTTAACTCAACTCCAGTGCAATCTTAAAAACTCAGTATTTCACTCTTACACTTAGTGCTTCTCTTAATTATTTTTTTCTCTCACTTTGAGCTCATTGCACACTTTCTTTACATTGTGTGCTCTTCTCCTCTCTTTTATCTATACAACAATGGAGAGAGTCTATTTATATGAACCATTATGATAATAGTTGAAAGTTCGGAGATGAAGAGTTAAAGTCGTGGTTATAAGTTGGAGGTTGGAGGTTGGTATAATTATAGAGACATAATTATAGGAAAAATCTGGACAAACTCCCACAAATCACCACCATGGCTAAATTTATCCATCTAATCCTAGTGGTCATTAATGTTGCCTTTAATGAGCCATACACCTCGAGGGTGTTTAACACTAAGAGATATTGACCAAGTCCAAACAGTGTTGGAACTTGATCCATGAGACAACTTTTGTGAGCATGTCGGTGTGATTATTTGCAGTGTCAATCTTTAGTAGCAAAATATTCTTTTTTTCTATAATTTCTCGAACAAAATGAAATCAAACATTGATGTGCTTGGTGTGGGAATGATGAACTTGGTTCTTTACAAGAAAAAAAAACATTTTGACTATCACAATGGAGATCCATGTGCTCTTGAACAATTCTCAAGTCTTCAGTTAACCCATATAATCAAATAGCTTCTTTAAAGACTTCCATTACTGCTATGTATTTTGTATTAGTTGTTGAAAAAGCTATCATTGACTGTAACGTTGACCTTCAGCTTACAAGCCCTTTAGCAAGTATAAACATATATAGCCTGTTATGGAACAACGTTTGTTTAAGTCACCAACATAATCTGAGTCCACATAACTAACTAAATTCTGCTCGAGCCTATCATCTCTCTCAAACTTCAAATCAATGTCAGTTATGTCATGAATGTGTTGTAGAATCCACTTTACTGTCTATCAGTGACCCTTTTCTGAATCATGCATATACCTACTCACTCATGTTAAATATCTGGTCTTGTACAAATCATAGCATATATTAATGCACCAACTGCATTTGCATAAGGAGTTTGAGTCATATATTTGTGTTCATCCCCTGTGCACAAAGACATTGAAGCACTTAGCTTAAAAAGAATAGCTAAAAGTGTGCTAACGGGTTTAGTCTTACCATTTACCCCGAATCTCTGTAGAATTTTCTTCAAATATTGACTTTGTGTCAAGCAGACTCTGTCTTTCCTTTTATCTCTCTGAATTTCCATGCTAAGAATCTTATTAGCTACTCCAGGACCTTTATTTCAAACTCACTCCTCAATTAAGCTTTTAGTTTATCAATCTTCATCTTCCTCTTAGATGCAATTAATATATCATCAACATATAAGAGCAAATAGATGAAATAACCATCAAGAAGCTTGCGAAAATATACACAATGATCAAATTCACTTCGTGTGTATCCATGTTCTTCCATGAACTTGTTAAATTGTTTGTACCACTAGCGCGAAGACTGTTTTAATCTATACAATTACTTCTTCAATTTACAAGCCTAATTCTCTTTCCCAATGACTTTGAAACCATCTAGATGGAACATATAAATTTTCTCTTCCAAATCTTCATGTAATAAGGCAGTTTTCACATCAAGTTGGGCTAACTTAAGATCAAACTATGCAACCAAGCTAACAAAATACGAATTGATGAATGCTTGATAACTGGAGAGAATACCTTATTATAATATATCCTCTCCTTCTGAGCATAGCATTTTACTACTAATTTTTCCTTGAATTGGATATTGTCTTTTTCAGGATTGCCTTCCTTTTTGGCATAGACCCACTTGTAACCAATTGTCTTTTTTTTTAGGAAGTTGTCCCAAGTCTGATTTTTGTAAAAAAAAATTCATCTCTTCATCCATTTCCTTTTTTTATTATGCATTTTCTACACTTTGTACTGCTTCTTTATAGGTGCAGGGTATTCCATCATCAATCACTAGAAATGCATAGGCCACCATGTTATAATATCGAGCAGGTTTCTTGAAAGCCTTTTTCAGTTTACTTGTTGCAATAGGTTCTTGTTTTTGTGTGGTTGCTTGAGTTATAATTTTCTCTTCATTTGAACTTTCATCTAAATCTCTTTTAGTAGGGATTGTCTTAACAGTCTTTTATAAGAATGGTTGAAGTCTCAAACTCCATTTATTGTGCATCACTTGGTTGTTTCTTCTTATCATGTGATTTCTCTTATTGTAGCATGCCAAACTCGTCAAAACTGGCATCTCTACTCAAAATCATTTTTTTTATTCAGAATACCCGAGTCTGTATCCCTTTACTTCTTCACTAAAGCCTAAAAATACAGCTTTCTTAGCTCTAGGATCTAGTTTGGACTAACTAACATGATAATATGTTAAGCATCCAAATACACGCATGGAGTCATAATCATTTGTAGGAGAGTCTGACCATGCCTCCAAAGGGGTTCTCTCCATTTAATGTTGTTGAAGGCAACCGATCAATAATATGACGAGCATAGCTTAATGCCTCGCCCCAAAATGTTTCGCTTAGTCTCGAATGTGATAGCATACATTGGATTTTCTCCACCATTGTTTGGTTCATGCGTTTTGCTAATCCATTATGTTATGGTGTTTTGCGAACAATAAAATCTCATTTAATCCCTTTATTCTGACAAACTTCAAAAAAAAGATTTTATTATTTGTTCGCAAAACACCACAACATAATGGATTTTATTGTTCGCCCTAAATGTACTCATCATTATTATCTTATCAAAGAGTTTTAATTCTCCTTCCAGTTTAAGTCTCCGCCATTTTTTTCCATTTCAAAAAGATATCAATGACCTCGTCATTGTGTTTCATAATGTACGCCCATACTCGTCTTGAGAAATCATAAATGTTTCCCAGTCTTGGTGTCTTTTAATAGACCTTGCTTGTAAAGCCTTTTTCACTAACATGCTCTAAACATATGTGTTAAAATCTAGAATTATTTGCATCATCATCTTATAAGCTCTTGGAGATGTTATGGTGTTTTGCGAACAATAAAATCTCATTTAATCCCTTTATTCTGACAAACTTTAAAAAAAAATTATTATTTGTTCGCAAAACACCACAACATAATAGATTTTATTGTTCGCCCTAAATGTACTCATCATTATTATCTTATTAAAGAGTTTTAATTCTCCTTCCAGTTTAAGTCTCCGCCATTTTTTTCCATTTCAAAAAGATATAAATGACCTCGTCATTGTGTTTCATCATGTACACCCATACTCGTCTTGAGAAATCATAAATGGTTCCCAGTCTTAGTGTCTTTTAATAGACCTTGCTTGTAAAGCCTTTTTCACTAACATGCTCTAAACATATGTGTTAAAATCAAGAATTATTTGCATCATCATCTTATAAGCTCTTGGAGATGTTATGGTGTTTTGCGAACAATAAAATCTCATTTAATCCCTTTATTCTGACAAACTTCAAAAAAAAGATTTTAATATTTGTTCGCAAAACACCACAACATAATGGATTTTATTGTTCGCCCTAAATGTACTCATCATTATTATCTTATCAAAGAGTTTTAATTCTCCTTCTAGTTTAAGTCTCCGCCATTTTTTTCCATTTCAAAAAGATATCAATGACCTCGTCATTGTGTTTCATCATGTACATCTATACTCGTCTTGAGAAATCATAAATGCTTCCCAGTCTTGGTGTCTTTTAATAGACCTTGCTTGTAAAGCCCTTTTCACTAACATGCTCTAAACATATGTGTTAAAATCTAGAATTATTTGCATCATCATCTTATAAACTCTTGGAGACGACTTCTCTACCAGTAACTATAGACCCATCTAGAAAATATAAGTTTATTTCCTCGTGCCTCTTAAAGCAACTAATACACCAATGATTGCTCTTACAATTCTACCATGTATGATAATCTTGTAACCATTGGATTCTATAACTCTAAGTGAAAAGAGATTTATCTTTTAAGTCAGGTACATACCCTACCTCTATGAGTGTCTTGACTACACCATTATACATTTTAAGATAGAAAGTCTCAATACCTTTTATCTCACAAACATCATCATTACCCATCAATTCCTCCATCAAACTCCTCGAGTCTCGAGAACAAGTGTTTGTTAGGGCACATGTGATAAAAACATCCAGAATAAAGAACATATTCACTAAATGATTTTTTATTGATGAGATCATGAATGTAAAGTCTTATTCATCTTCACCTCATTCAACTTTCATAGTTGGTTCATCCTTGTTCTTGTTGCCCTTGTTTAGACAATCTTTCTTCAAGTGTTTTTCAATATATATAAAACACCCACTCATCTTTTATAAGATATCTTATATTTGATGATTCTCTCCTTGATTTTGAGCGAGATTTCCCTTGTCCTCTAAACCTTCAGGTGTTTATCTTGGTTTTAAATATTAATGCTTCTAATGTTGACTACTTATGAACAATTTAGTCATTCTTTCAATACTCATTGTTCATCAAAGCATTAGACACATCAATGAATTTAATATTTTATTTACCATATAGTAAAATGGCAACAAGATGTCAATATATGTCAGGCAAGGAATTCAATAACAGCAGGGCTTTATCTTCATCATCGATTTCCATAACCAAATTTTTCAAATCAGCTATTATTTTATTAAAATCATTAAGATGCTTATTCATGAAAGTATCATTCTTGTGTTGGAAATTAAAGATCTTCTTCTTCAATTAGAGATGATTCTTTATATTATTCTTTATAAACTTATCCTCTAGTGCTTGCTAGTTTCATTCTAAAAAGGTGTGCTTTCAATCCTTTACCAGATGAAGTTGGATGGAACTGCAGGCCAACCAATTCATTTGTATTTTCGAGTCGGAGTTATTAACATAGTTGGAAAGCTTTAGGAAGGTTTCAATGGATGTTGTGTATTCTTTGAGGGTCTTTAAGAAAATGCTTATTCCCATCCTTCCTATCATTTCCCATCTTTTCTCATCTAGATTTTTCGGTTTTATCTTCTAGAATGAGATTAAAAATCATTTGGACACACATATTCATAACTTTACATTTCCACATGTCAAAATTGTCTATTCCATCAAACTTCTCCACCTCAAATTTAGTATTCGATACCGAGATATATTGTGGAGGGATACTAGCATTTTCCTCTACCTCTTCTTCTAGAATATCAACAATTAGAACGTATTTGAATTATAAATGGACTCCTGAAATTGTTAAAACACGCACGTTAATGTTTAAAAGAGCCAAATTAGTAACTTTGGTGCGCTATTTTACAAAACAAACACCACATTTATGTCCAAAATGATTGAAAGTTCTAGGAACGAGTTTGACTCGGCCCAGAACGAGCCAAAAAAATCATTTATTTGGCCAAATCTAACTAAGTAGACTCAAGAAAAGAATATTATATCTTTGTAAATGGAATATTCTATTAACTTCTGAAAGAATATTCCACACTATTAAATGACATGGATGCTGATGTGGCATTATAGGACCTCTTTGTTGATGATGTGGGAGATGACTCAGTGCCAACATGTCTATTTACATTTCAGCATCTTTTGAGGCTAGAATTTCAGCACTAACTAGTTTTTCTAATAAGTTTTTCGGTGAAACTTCAGCGAGCTTTATAAGGCTCGTTTTAAATTCAATTTAATGAATTTTATATTGTCAGAATTGTATCAATGAAAAGAGTATGGGTGTGAACAAAATTCAGATCTGAGGACTTTGAAAATTCTACAACTTTGAACCAAGAGCTAAAAAACATGTTTTTCTAGTGTTCTAGCTTATTTGATGCTCTGATGCCAATTTATTGTGTATACTAGACCAAAAGCTAACAAAAAAAAAACAAGTAGATTTACGTGGTTCTTTAAATCAGGTACATCCACGAAGGCAGCATGTTGTATATTATTAGAGGAATGATACAAACACTCAACTCAACCACAATAAAATCCTAAAAATCCAGTGTTTCATTTTTACACTCAATACTTCTCTCAAATTTGTTTTTTTTTTCCTCACTCTCAGCTCACTTGCACTCAATACACATTTTCTTTACACTATGTGCTCTTTTCCTCTCTTTTATCTATACAATAATGGAGGGAGCCTTCTTATATATAAATGAATCCATTATGATAGTGAATGAAGATTGGGAGCTAGAGAGATAAAGCGGAGGTTGTAACTTGTAAGTAAGTAGTTGAAGATAGGCACAATTATAAAGACATAATTATAGGAAGAATCTAGACAAACTCCCATAAATCTCCACCTTGGCGAGATTTAATTATATATGATAAGTAAATTATAAAATATGTAAATAAATAATAGCAATGTCAAAATCTAGTTAGATATCAACTTAATTATCCATAAAGAGTATTTCTGAACTAATTTAATTAAGGTTGCATTTGACATTGTAATGTGGTATGGTTAGAAATGCTTTCAAGCTAACCACAACTTCAAAAATTATTTAATTTGCATTGCTTAAACATGTTTTTTATCCTAAATTGTAGTAAAACTTGGGTTTGAGAGAATCGATAATTTATAGTTTTTCTTTAACTTGCTTTTTGAAACCATGATTATAAAAGCTACAACAATACTAAGTTTAGGAGTGCGGTAGCTTCTAATTTTAAATGTGTTTTAAGAGTGTGTTTCACTTTAAAAGCATCAAATTGATGTTTTTTAGTACTTTTCGATAATTTTGATGTGTTAATGTCAAAACAAATATGAAAAAAAAATATTTTAATATATTTTTAAATCAGAAGTACTTTTGAACACCTTACACTATAATAACAAACACCCTAAACTTTACTAAGGGTCGTTCTTTTATCTACATCAATCTAGCATCTTTAAGTAATTAATTTTTTTTAGGTATTGATCTTGATATTTAAATTTAATTATAGAGTAAAATTCTTTCATCATTGAGACAATCCTTTTTATATATATAGAAAGTGGAAGCTCAACATAGATAGGAAACATGATCCACAAAAAAAGTCGATGACCAAGAATATTTGAGGATCAAGTCAATGACAAGTGCTTTTTTTAAGGTGAGTTTTACGGATAAGATATTTTTATTGGGTACAATGATATGTAAGAGGGTTTAGATCCTTATTCCTACTTTAGGCTTGTGTTATCACTTCAACCATTTGTTATTCTTTGTGCTTGTTTTTATGTACTATCTTTGGTGCCCATGTTCGTCGTGAGGTCAGGTTATTTATTTATTTTGCCAAAAATAATGTTCAGGTGCTGAAATGAGGTAAAAAATGATATAAAAAAACTGGTAATGAAAAATTTGTAACCTTGATAATCAGAGCCAGATCAACCCATGATGTCCCGTCAAACTCACGGTCTAAATCATGAGTTTCAAATAACCTGGTAAAAAAATAAAAAGGATTATAAAGCCTTTTAAAAAAAATCATGCTAACTTTTCAAACTCATTATCCGAGTCATTAAACCTAAAGGATCTAATCTGGAAAAATCATGAAGTTCAATTCTCAATCAATCAAATGTTAAAGGATGAAATTAAAAATAATTAATTATACAAAAGGATTTTAAAAAAATAGCAATTGAAAAAATAAGAATGAAAATTAAAATACAAAATAAATGTTATATTTAATTGAAGGGTAAAATTGAAAAAAAAATCAATTTAGTAAAATGACAAAAAAATAAAAATAATAAGGATCAAAATTGACATAAAAATAAAATAATGTTATAATTGAAGGGTGAAATTGAAAAGAATGAGGACCAAATTGAAAAAAATAATACCATCAATTTAAATTGAATGATAAAATTGAAAATCACTAAAACTCTTACAATAAAGCCAAGGAAAAAAATAAAAAATCCAAAGAATAAGGACCTCATTGGAGAATATAATATTTTATAAATCGGGATTGAATGATGAAATTGAAAATAAATAAAAATTATACAAAAAAGCCAAGATCAAAAATTAAAAATCAAAAGAATAAGAACTAAAGTTGAAATGCCAACAACTAAGAAGGTCAAGCTATGATTCTTAGGGGAGGAGAGAGAGAAGAAACAAAAACAAAGCCTATAGGCACCTAACCGAACCACCAACAGCGATACACACCACACCAATAGAAAAGAACATGGAGGTGCTTCCAACAAAAATATGGAAGGGCATTTTTAGATGTTGGAAGACACCGCTTGCACCGTCCAAGGGTGAGGGTGCCTCCCACACCCCTCAGGTGTCGTACACGTGAGCCCATCTTTTTTTAACCAAATAAAGAATTAAAAACTCGATTTTTCATTATAAAAAAACTCATTATTTAACTAAATTAATGCTATTCACATGGTTTGTTAATAATTAATTGCAGACTGAAGTTGATGATGCTCAATCCTACGTCGATTAAGAAATTAAGGGATATTACACTTATAACAGAAAAATCTCAAATATCCCCCAAATTATAGGATAGTGTTGATTTACCTTCAAACTAATTTTCTTTTTATCGATTTCCCCCTTTATTATTTTGATAAATCGATTACAAAATAACTTAATGAAAAAATGTTGATTTTCTTATGAAATAATATTGTTTTTTACTCAAAAGGAAAAGTACAATTAAGATAGAAATACAAATGAAAATCTTAGAAATTGGATGAAAGTTTTTAATTGAAGATTCATGTTAGTTTAAGGATGAATATTATAAAACAAAATAATTTAGAGTCAAAATCGAGATTATCTATAAAAATTATTAAAATAATATGTTAAATGTGAAAAAGTTATGAAAATACTTTCATAGAAAGCAGACTTAAATCAAAACTAGTCAACTTCATATTTTCCACCTTTCTAAGCTTTAATATAGCAAGCGGATAAATAATGAGGGGTGTAGCTCAACTAGTAAGATCCTGGATTTGTTTTCTAGAGGTTACTAGTTCGAGTCCCACAAACTTTAGGTCCACTGAAGATTTACATGGTCGTTAACTTTATGGCTCGTGGGATTAATCGAGGTGCGCACAAACTGGCCTGGATATATATATATATACACATACACATATATATATACACATATATATATACATATATATATCAAGTGGATATCTATTGAGAACTAATTTCAACTAAATCGAATTATCTAATTACAATAAAGTTACAAATGAATGCATAAAATGATCTGAATATAATATAATTTATCAATTTTATGCAAATAGGAATTATTAAAATGGGATTTCCAAAAGTTAAAGAAACAAAATGGAATAGGAGTCGTTGAAAACTTATTTGATTTTATGTTTCAAAAGTATTTTTGAAAAAAATTGAATTTTTTTTATTTTTTCTTTACTTTAAATTAATATTTTTTAGTGTTTTCATATCATTTTAATGTGTTGATATTAAAAATAATTTTTTAAAAATAAAAAAAATTATTTTAATGTATTTCTTAGTGAAAAATATTTTAAAAAACAATCGTAATATTATTTTAATGTATTTTTTAATAAAAAATACTTTAAAAAACAACTAAAACTACACTTCCAAACACAATAGTCGCTTTCTAACAAAAACAAATTAATCTTCAAACCCTACAATTAATGCTCCCCAAATTCTGTCTTTTTCTTCCCATTAATCTCCAAAAAAAACCAAGCCACTCGACCAGAATTCCTCGAGGGAAACAAGTTGGATCGAAGCACGTGAAACCCGGGTAGGTGACTTTCATCCCCATAGTTTGTAGCATAGATAGTTTTATAGCCATTGACCATGGCTTCCCATCACTGTCCTCGAACGTCTATGATTTTCTTGGACCCATTGCAACTTGATGTTTTATTGACCATGTCACCAAAAAAAAAAACAAAAACAAAAGGGATGACTACAAATCAATACTCAATTGTATGCTCACCAAGATTTCAGCCCTCGAAATCCAAGATCTTGCTCAACTCTCTCTGTACTTTATTTGATCTAACAAGGTCACCCCCATCATTTTTTTTATCGTATAGTTGATTTATAGAGAGATTTTCTATCTTCAAGTATATGGGTAAGAAAATTTATAAATTGAGAATCACAACTGTATGATATAGTAGTTCTATTTTGATTTTTTTGTAATTAATTAACATGAAATGTTCTCGTAGCAAATATAAAATGTTAAATTTCAAAAGATTTATTCCTATCACAACTCTCCATTGTCAAGTAAAAGAAAATATTTTATTTTATTTTATTTTATTTATTATAAACTGTTAACTTATCTTTATAACAAAATTTATCCAATAGCTAGTTGCATATCATTCAAGAGACAAGTATCATCGTTCGAGCCCTATGATTGCTAATATGATGGTCACTGGAGGCTTATATGGCCGTTAACTTCAGGGCCCATAAGATTAGTCGAGGTGCGCGCAAGCTGGCCTGGATATCCACGTTAATAATAATAAAAAAAGACAAGTATCATCACACAAATACAAATATTGTACAATCATGATATTTTTTTAAAAAATTATTTTTAAACTTCTTTACATGGTCGTATACTCTTAACTATAACATCATAATCTTTTAATAAAATAATTGAAGGGGTTAAACTTAATAGACCAGAGAGTTATAGGGATAAGCTAAGGTAATTAACAAGATTTCGAAGGTTGAGGACTGATCTATTAACATTTATATAGGTCGGGGACTGATTTGGATGTATCCATAGAAAAGATTACAGAATTGTTCACGTTTTTCTCCGCTGATAGCTGATGAAATTGTCACGTCTTGGGGTTAGGTATACAGTAGCAGTCAAGAGTATTTTAATATTATATAAATAATTCTCCTGCAAAAAATAATACACGAACAGTAAGTAGGAGGAAGGAAAGGAGTATGGCTGCCGACATGGCGTCCACTCGAAGAGACCCCAACACAACACAAACCCCCCAAAGTCTCTTGTCTTTGGTCAGTTTGGAAGATACCAGAAAATAACTACCTTATCCCATCTCCAGCTCCCACCACCAGTAGTCCATCAAAGGGTTTGTCTGTAGAGAGAGACATGAAACATCGTCATCTATGCATTATTGAAGCAACTAGAAGATATCATCAATGGAGTCTAGCCATTTTATAGGGGTGATGATGGGGGCCATCAATGATTTATGAAAGGAATCATTACTTTGATGGGTTCCACGTAACAAGATTAAATAAACAAGATGCTAGAAGATTATAATATTTTATGGCATATGGTTTTTGACAACTTAATTCTTATAAGAGGAAGGCCGGAAAAGCTAATGTTTTTTCGTCTTGTTTTTCTCTCTTTCTTGTTTATTTATCCTTGTTCAAATTCTAAAAGTCAAAAATCTTAAATTATTTCTTATAAAAAATAATATACAAAAACTTAAACAGAGAAGACTTGGAACAACATTTTCTAGATTTAATTTCGGTATAATCAAGATCTTCATAGAGAACCGGCCGATCCATATATATATATATATATATAATGCCATTTGATACGTGGGGCTTGTAATGAATTTGATCATAGATATGCCTTGATCTCTTACGTACTCCAAAATTGATACTATTGTGCTTTAGATGATTGCAGTTTAATTAAAATAACAGAGATGAATACTTGTAGATTATTGGGTAATGAGATAAAAAGCAGTGAAAATTTTCATGAGGTATTGTTTATTTCTGTGTTTTGAAAATGTTTTTAAAAAAATTAAATTTTTTTTATTTAAATTAATATTTTTTTTGTGTTTCAGATCATTTTGATGTGTTTATATCAAAAATAATTTTTTAAAAAAAAAACATATTATTTTAATATATTTTTGAGTGAAAAGTACTTTTAAAAGCAACCACAACATCACTCCAAACACACTCTATTATATAAAGTATCTAACTAGCTTGCAAGATTAATATTTAACTTTGGTATTTTTCATCTAATCCAATTCCAAATCTTGTACCATAACCATGTTTGGGCTAAAAGTATTTTTAAAAAAACTTCTACAATCCATCTTGAGTATGGGTTTTGGTTGGTCTGAATTAAAAAAATTAAAAAAATTAAATTGATTTAATTAAAACTCGGTTATTAACTAGTTGATTTTTAAAAAATAAATTTTATTAAAAAAATTTTATTTTATTTTTTAAAAAATAAATTAGCGTTGATCGGCGTAAACTCTTATGAACATGACCCGGACATTATAATGTATAAGATTTTAAAACTATGGCGAAAAGTCATTATTCATGGAGCAAGGCATTGACGTTGCTTAATTGTTTTTTGTTTTCTTTTTCTTTCTTTTTTTTCTTTTTATGGGGTTGGTATAATAAAGCCCACGGACATGAGAGCTACATGAAAAATATGGCCTACCTACTTGCTTAGGCAATCGTATATTTCTTTCATGATTTTGTGTGTTGACCAATACAAGAAGGATTTAAGTTCTCTACCTAGAAAACTTTCTTAGAGGAGCTAGCTCATTATTGTAAAGTGTATACTTACTTCAATACTGATTTTTTCACAAGCCGTAGAAAATTAACCATATAGCATCGTAAAGAGCTCGGGATTAAAAAAATTATTTTTTTTTGTGTTTTTTAATTTGAGTTGTGTGATTGTTAATATAATAGCTATTGAAGGCTTATATGATCGTAAATTTTAGGGTCCGTGGAATTAGTCGAGGTACGCACAAGCTGGCCCGGACACTTATGTTAATAAAAACAAATTATGGATAATCCAAGGCTCAAAATATATTATTAAAGCAAAATATAAATTCCTAATATTAAAAATAAAATAAAAGGGGTAATGATATTATAGTGTATTTTTTACCGTTGCTCTAAGCTTATTGGCATTGTAAATTGAATAGTAAAACAATGATTTTTTCCTTAATAACAGAACACATATGGGATAGGAAGCAGGGTGTATTAGTTTTTTTCTATTTATTTGCACAGTTAAATGAGTAGTGTTCTCTTTGGATTAAAAAATAATTAACTGCAGGAAGGGACACTTTCTACTCTTTATATTTTAAATGCACAATAAAATTATCAAAATATCTTTATATTAAAATTGTTTTTGCTTTTGTTCAAGAGTTGTTTTTTTTTTTGTTTTTTTTGTTGTTTTTTAATTTAACCCTTATTTGATTGTTTTATCTTTCACATTTAGTTCTTATTCTTATGATTATTAAGTTTTGATTTAATTATTCTCTTGATTAAATTATCCTTACAATTACATTCCTTAATATTTTATATCATTCTTTTAATTGATTTATTTTTTTAATTTTATCTCTCAATATTGTAGTTCATTTTTTTTTTCAGATTTAACCTTTATTTTTTTTATAATTATTTGTTTTGTTTTTAGTTTTTTTTTATTGGAACTTTCTTTCTCGATTTCTTCCTTCAACATTTTATATATCAGGATTTTATTAACCTTTTCGAATCACGAGTTTGAAAGATTGAACTAGATTTGCTTAGGTCTTTTTTTACAGTTTATTTTTTATGATTTCATCATTCTATGAGAT
>Ga0307509_10003402_pt1 | contig 24206 bp, 22 predicted proteins | sample 10_EM_MG_FD_202245 | JGI IMG/M metagenome (GOLD analysis project Ga0307509, IMG submission 202245) | Populus trichocarpa ectomycorrhiza microbial communities from riparian zone in the Pacific Northwest, United States - 10_EM | ecosystem: Host-associated > Plants > Roots > Unclassified | place... | reverse complement strand
TATCAAGAGTTCAGAAGAGACTAAATTGTGATACCAGTAGTGTAGAGGCCGCGTGGCGGGTGGGCGGTTATAGGCAAGAAAGTCATAGTAATGAGTCGGGTGGATGAATACTAAGAGGTCTGGCAGGCAATGGCTCAAAGGGTAGGGAAAGATGTCAGGCGGTCGGTATAACATCCGGCGGACGTGAAGAGTGTGGAGGGTAAAGGGCGAAAAAAAGAGGAGTAGGAGAACGTCCGGCGGATGCTGGAGAATACGCAAAGGGCGTCCTGTGGACGGGAAGGATGGGAAGGCTGGTAGGAAAACGTCCGCTGGATAAGGGAGGAAAAGGGGAGGGTACGGGAGCTTTTGGGAGAGGTTCAGAGGGAGGGGAGTATCATGGGAAGGAACTGGGCGCGTTTGGGACGAGAGAATTCGCGGTCAAAAGGCTTCTGGGGGAGGTGGCAGGCGAACGGGTGCTTCCGGCGCTGCAGGGGGGAGGGGTTTTGGGCTGGGGGTATAGTTGCTAGGCAAACTGCGTCAGGGTGCACCCGGTGCGTCTGGACGGCAAAAGGTAGCGCCCGGACGAAACGAGCCCAGGCGGAAGCACCCAGAACTGGAGTTTACGTTATAAGCGCCTGGAACGTCCCGGGGACGGGGCGAACAGGATGCAACAGGGCGCAGGGCAGTTTTTTTGCTGATGCCCTCATTAACACCTGGTTAATTCCCTAAGACTGACCTTTTCCCCGTTGGTATCTTGGCAAATATCAACCAACAGTCACACCTACTCGCACTTAAAATAAGTTATGGTAGATACGACCGAGCATAGCAACCATATCAGTAATGACCACAAGTATGATCTCTATCATGAATATCTCAACAACAAACAATATAAAATATAAAAGAAGAGCAAAATGAACCAGAATTGTGTAGATCTGCCTTGAAAATTATTTGCCTCCTCATGTTGGATACATTGCTGGAGTGTTCGCCGGAGGGTGTTGTCACTTTGGTATTCCTTCGTTGTCACCTTGCGTACCAATGTACCATAACTTATTTTAAGCCCGAGTACGGTGGTAAACAACAATTCAGTTACCCGACCCATTCCCCCTGGAATTAGCCAAACTTTAAAACCCCAATATCTGAATCAAAACTTGAGATATTTCTATTTTCTCTCTATCAATGTGTAGAGAATCACCCACTCTATCACCTTATAGAGCTCTAATTCTTATCAGACTTTTGGGTGAAAATCCTTTACCGATTTCAAGAAGGATTCTGTTTTCTTGGCAAAGACACTCCGGCTACAGAGCTCTCTCCCCTTCCTCTCAAAAATTCGGAAACATTCCATTCCTCCGGGTAACATACCCTAGTCGCAAAATCGCTTGGTTGCCCCCTCACCATTTTTTCCGAATAGGCTCTTGGGTAAACGAAACTGATGTCTGCCAAGGCCGGCTAGACCTCCCACTCAAAGGCACATGGTCTGATAATAACCCTTGATTAGCATGCGGGAAACCTTACCACCAATTGCGGCTGACTTTAGGTAAGGCAGAAAAGTTTCATCCTGCCTGGGGCATGGCTACCAATACACAAGACCGAGAACCCCCAGCCGCTGACAGAACACTCTCACTTAGAGGTGGCGGAGATCGCGCATTTAGTATCATACGCAATTGAGCTCGCTAAAATACTCTCTGCTTCTGGATTTCCCCGCAATAGATCGTAGCCCAGAAATCAAACGGTGGTATACAGTAACCCACGGCGAGTAGAAAACAGGACGACTAGAACACCGCGAGGCTAGAACCCTCACGGAACTTGCACGGGGCCTCCATCATTTGCGCGGATACTCTCGTCATATAGTCTGCTCTTTTCACCGTGGAATACTTTATGATACTGTACTAACTCATATCATATCATATTACACCAATTCTAGCCCAACCGCAGAAACGGAAACTACTATTTTCACCCCTCTAATTCGCCGGTAGGTGGAACCGTTCAAGGCTGTGGGATGTCCGGTTCCCCCATCTGCGGCCTTGACCGAAGTATCCCTCGCACAAGAGTTGAATAGTCGGATTTGTGTTTCGTTGACACTTTGGCAGGTCGATTCGGAAGGAGCTCTGCATTGCAGCCCCCCGCCAAGCGGCCCCGAGATGCCCTTTCCCGCTGGTCCCGGAACCCGTACTATTAAGGTGGTGAGCATTCGACGTAATTTACTGGGCCAGCGCCGGGTGAGAGTAATAGTCTCCGAATCCACGCACCAATGTATTAATGCTTCCCTACAGTAATTGCTCCTCTGCCCTTACCCTCGTCCCTTCAAATCGGTCGCGAGACGGGTGAGGCGATCAGGTGTAATGAAGAACCAGTTTGCTAAGCCCCCACCCTCTATACCCACGTACATGGCGGGGGTAGCGGGTTGATATTTGTCAAATGCAATACTGTACCACTCGTTAAGCCGTACAATTTATCCTGACCAGCCCCTCTAATAAATTTAAGTAGTGTCTTTATATTATTCACAAATGCACCAGGACCCCTTGCCCTATCGAACCACCGTTCCTCTATCTGAAAAGAAGAGAAAGAAAGAAAAAAACCTCTATATACAATTTATCCATCACGTCGGGGAGATTGTGTTGAAAAATCACAAAGGTTCCATACCTGAGAGATAGTTGGAACGCTGATGGGACATGGCTGAGTGAAATTGGGTTTGATAACGGTTGCACGATTGGGTAGTATGGTATCAGAAGAGTCACGGTATGTTTGGTTGAGACGTTAACTAAAGCGGAAATGTTTGGGATGTTTTAGGAATTGGTACTAGGGAAGACTAGAGGTTAGAAATTAAGGTTTACGAGGAGTTGGAACGTATCAGTGTCACACTATGATGGTTAGAAAACTGGAAGTGGTGTCAGGACTGCGAAGGATCGCAGAGGATGGAAGAAATAGTGAAAGAGGATCAAACGAAAGAGATGGAATGAGGGTAAAGCAGTTGCGGGAAACTTCTGAGGAGTTGGATGGATGGAACGAAGATAGGAGAAAATAGTTGAGGGTGTTGCGGATGAAGAATTATTTCTGTAAAGCCAACTTTGTGTATATATATGACATGTCTGGAGAAGTAGAAAGAATAAGAACCCCACTACACTCTCTACCGATCATAGCCTATTTTGAAGAGATCGTAGGTGGAGAAGCAAGGAGAAGAAAGAAAAAAGTAGTCTAAAGGAAATGATAAGAAAAGTATACGAAAGAATTTATATTGAGAGGGAAATTAGATATAACGGAATGAAAATTGTTAGCTATAAACCGAACCTCCTCTCAATAGTAGACCCGTCCTGTATCGGGCTCCACACTACTTGGTGAATAAATTCATATATCCCCACTCGACTATGGTAAACAGGAAGTTTCAAAAATGAGGGATAATATATATGCGCATTCCCAACTCTTGGGATTCCGTTCGCCTGAAAAGGGGAATGTCCACAGGAAACTTCTATGAAGAGTATGCTTCGAAAGAGGAGAAATGGGGATAGTTTCCATGAGGTGGCATCTCCTAGGACTCAAACCGGTCTAGAGCTTAGCACCTAGTGAGGCTGTAGTTGTGCTATCACCTTCTTATGGCCAGCCCTCACTGCGCACATGAGCGGTGTTGTGCCTGTACAATCGGGCGTGTGAGGGTTAACATCTTCCCGTCCGAGCAGGAGTTTCACCACTCCCTCACGTCCATACTCAGCAGCATACGAGAGCGGCGTTTTACCCGTGTTATTGGGCATTTCCGGGTTCACCTCTTCCCGCCCGAGTAGTATTTTCACAATTTCCTCTCTTCCCATGCCGGCAGCATACGAGAGCGGCGTTCGACCCCAATTATCTGGCTTGTCGGGGTTAACCTCCTCACGGCCGAGTAGTACTTTGACCACTCTCTCATATCCCAGCAGTGCGGCACAGGAGAGCAATGTCCTGCCGCTGTTATCTGGCACATCGGGGGTGAGCTCTTGGCACTCGAGCAGCAGTTTTGCCGTTTTCTCATCTTCAAAGATAGCCGCTTGCCAGACCGGTGTTTCGGACCATGAATGTGGCTTATGGGGGTTGGACGAATGTGGCTTATGGGGGTTGACCTCTTCATAAGCGAGGAGTATTTTTACCACTCCCTCATGTCCTTGCTGCGCCGCATGCCTGAGGGGTGTTCGGTTGCGATTATCTGGCTTGTTGGGACTGACTTGTCCTCGCTGGAGGAGCATTTTCACCACTTCCTCATGGCCACTCCGAGCAGCCAATGCAAGTGGTGTGTGCCCCAAGAAATCCCCCGCGTTGGCATCGTAACATCTCGCCTCTATCAACGCATCCACAAGTTCAGCAACCCCGAAAAACGATGCCCAGTGTAGCCCGGTGAACGGCAAACCCATATCCCTAGCCGCGAGATACCAATAATCATACCGGTCTTGTTCTTCCAAAAGAGATTTGATCGATATGTGGCCATCGCATGCCTTGAGCAGCTGCAGTGCAAGTGATCTTGCGCGATCCGAGAGTTCCATTTTTGCGTGGACCCCCCAGTAGAGAGAACAGTACTTTAGAAAGGACATTTCAACGACGTCGGGAGAACGATCAGCTGAAATGACCCTGACCTCCTCGGAATTCAGATAAGTCAAGCAAGTCTCGGCCATTGTCGCGTGAGGGCTACTAAAAATATCGGGCGAGGTGGAAAGATACTCTTGTAGAGTAAAGTGGATTAGTCGCACAGTTGAGGCCTCCTTATCCACAGTGATAAGCCCTTGACAGCAGCCCACTAATGTCGTGATCGAAGGGATGTTGTTGAAATTGAAATTCATGGAGCCCAGCTCGACAGCTAGCGCCTGGCACAGATCATCTGCCCTTAATGGCCGTTGCGCATGACTGATCCACATCAAAGCTGCAATCCCGAGTCCTGATTTATCCCCATCCTGCGCCTTTATCCGTTCAATCGTAGCTCCGTAGGCATCTCCCAATCCCAATCCACCTTTTATTTTCCTAAGCCTTTCTTGCCTCCGATGTATTGTCGATTCTTGCAGGATTGCTTCGAGGTTTAAGGAAGCCAGTAAAAACCTAGGCATATCTATTAGCGGGTGTGGAACAAGATCTATAGTATCATTGCTCATGCATACATTTCTGACATATTTTGGGGAATCTGCTCCAGAATGTCTACCTTCAGGCTCTCATCCATGGCATCTGGTGTTTCGTCGTGGGCCAGCCTAAAACGAATGTATCTCGTGATATCGCCTCTGTTAGAACCTACAGAGATATTTGCCACGTGTCCGGTCAGACGGCTTTCAACCTCCGTCCGAATATGGGGCCTTCCAGTCACGAATATTCGGGTTCCCGGGGACTGCCGAAGGATTTCTTTCAGCGAATCAAGGAGCCTCAGTCGTTCCACCCCGGCACATTCGTCGATAGCATCAATGCAGATAAATGTGAGCTGTGAGGTTGTGATGGCCTGTAGCATTTTCACTGTATCCACGAGTTGCGGCTTGCGTCCGCCGATTGTCGTTTTCTGGTCTTGAAAGGCACGAGATATCTCTTCCGGAATCCTTTCCATTGGATTAACCATTTGTTTTACTAAGGAGCCCAACACACTGGTCGCAGACTGCTCCTTCCGTGCCGCAAAGTCAAAGTAAAAACATGAAATAGCCGTGTTTCGTCCTCTGGCCTGATCGCACAGCCTGTCCACAACCAGTGAACTGCCATCACGCCTTGTCAGTCCGAGCTCTCTTCTCTCAGGTGAATAATCCTTGTTACCTGATAAATGTTTTGCCAACTCCCGGACCCCCACAACAAAACAGCACCGCCTTATCACCTTCACCTTCCCCACTAAATCCGCACCATCTTCTGAATTCCTTAGTCTGTGTGAACCATTCCCCGGCATCGTTGATACGGCGCTCACGAATGTCGCAATGCCGTAAGCTTGGCTCGAGGGGTGATAGCCAGGTTAGGAGTTGAGACCGATCATTGGTAACAGTATAACTATTCCACACATTAAAAGAGTTGGTATTGTTAGAGAAGTTGGTACTTTCATTTCTTGTAAATAAAGACATCTTGCGCTCTTGGTTGCTCGCACTGTAGAGGTAGAAGAGGTGATGAGCGAGGTTGGTTGATGAATTCTGGAGAGGGGGAGGGGGGGATCTTGGATCTAGGTAGAAGCGGGGGTATCTGGTGTTACACCAGCGTCGCACATCTCGCTACCTCTTGTGCCGAAGAACAGCCCAATTAAGCCACCGGAAAGGTGTGCAACAGATATTATTATTGTGGATACCCTGCCATTCCTGCAGGAAGAGGCGCCACACATGGGTTCCATGTCCGACCTTACTCAAGTAAAGTAGCCTACCTCACAAGTTTAGCCGGGGACCTGGTAACCCTACTAGCCACACACAAAAACCCCCAGTCAGAACCTCAGGGACAGAATAACTAGTCACCTCACTCATTTTAAACGGAGCAAGGCTGGTTTTAATGCTAGCCCATCTAAGAGCAGTATAAAATTTATGAGATAGTAGCCAGTAGGCAATTGCCTATACCTTACTTTCTAAGCTTCAGTGCATGCGGCTAAATGGCTGAGTAATCAGCTCGGATATAGACAGCACCAACTCAGGAAAGCGTTCTGCGGCGAGAAAGGTACTTGTACCATTAAGCTTGAGTCTTAGATCACCCCTCCCGGAATAGCTCTCCACAACAATTTCTTTGAAATGGCAAACCGATGATAATTCTTCGAATATGTTACATCACCATTCACATAGCACCCGGACAAATTACTGCTAATATGTTTTAACTTACGCATAAACACTAAAATCTGAGTCCCAATTCATCCAAATACTTTGAGAATCGCTCGGAGTCTAATTGCTGCCCAAAACCAAATAAATCACCAGATTTGCGTTCTACATAGCAATACACCTGGAGGCATGGTAAATCTGTCAAAATCGAAACCCCTGAGTTTTAGCATCATAGAAAATATAACTACGACAGTTAGGGTTGGATCGGGGGGCAATAAAAAGGCCGGGAAAAGGGCCTTTTCGTACCAGGGGTCTTAGGATGAAACCCTTCTAAAAAAACCGTGAATGAAACCGAGGGAGCAAATAAACTACCCGTAGCACTCATTTTCCCTCGATTCTAAGCGATGGATACTAACGGATCACCTCCGGTGGCACGCGTTCTTTTGTGGTTGTTTGCAGGGAGGTTTTCGGAAGTCACAATAGAGCGGAAATTAAAAGGAAACGGAAATAGAAAGAAGTATCAGAACAAAGTCCGATTTACAGGACAATACAGGTTCTCATCTTCTTGACCTGTAGATGCTCAGTGAACCAACTTTTTATCTAACTTTTTATCCAACAAAACATCACCACCGCCTATGACAAAGCAGATACGCAAGTGTGGGCATATTTAAGCACAGTAGTTGCCCTCCGACAATACATAATTTATGCAGCCGAGTTGAGGCTGAAGATCCCCGGGCAAAGTTCCTGCTATTTTTGCTTACTAAGGCATCAAAGTATTTTACCCCACCTTCAATCCGCATTCTCTGAAGTCATGAATCAACCCCCCCCCAACTCCAACCCCCGGGTTCGATTATTGAAGGTATCCTTTGCAAGACCGATCAAGGATAATCCCATCTAAACAAATATTCGCTAACTAGGAATCTAATCTTACCCAATCCATACCGCAGTCAGTCACGTCGCGCACCGCACTAATTCTAATCCGACTTGCACCACCGAGCACTGGGATAACCACCGTTTACCCCATTTTCACTCTCCGCCCGATCCCCTAGCTAACGGAACACTACCGTACAGTGTTGTGGGTACTTTTATCGCTTTGTTCCCAACCCATGTGGGGATATCCTTAGTATCGGTATGGGAATCGAAGGAGCTATGTGCCTACTTGGCGGAAACGGGGAGGGGGGGGAACGGTCCGGTTTTGTGACTATTTTACCCCTGGAAACAGTTGTTTGTAGTTTTGGAACGGAGAGAAACCGGTCATTTGAATAAGCTAACGGAGCGGAGCCGTCACATGCGAACAGCTTCCTTGGATTGTTGAGTAGCCTCCGTGCCCTTTCCCGCCATTGTTACGACAGGTATGACCAGGGAGGTGAGCACCTGGCTACATTATTTGGATATGCGCCACAATTTATCTGCTTCGTGGTTCCCGCTGGCGTGTTTATCGTAATGCCGTCGGGTTGATTGCGACACGGGTGGGTTTAAGAAGTGACAGGAGGCTTGTTTGCTCGATCCCCGCACATGCGCTCTCCTATAGCGAGGGTGGGTGATTAGTAGGTATCCACCGAGCGCAACGCTACATTCTTCTTAAGCTACAACATTTATGATAATTAGCCCCCTATCCTTGATATGATACCACCTTTATATAATTGTTTACAATCACCTCAAGAACCTTTGCGCTATCGTAGACCATGTTTCCTCTATATATAAAAAACTCCCTATCCAGAGCCGACTTGTCACTGACAGGTTTAGGGGGGGGGGGGCAAAGGAAGTGAAGAAAAACAACCCAAGAAAGTAAGATGAAAAAACGAGATGAAAAAGGCGCCGGAAAGGAATTGCAGCTCGGGGAAAATTAAATATGATAGGATTTAAATCTAAAGCTATAAACTGAAGCTTTTCACAAATACTGAAACCATTCCTGCCAAGCGACGAGACCGCCGCGCTTTGTAAACAATAATTCATGAATCCCTCTCACTCGACTAAGTTAGACAGAGAGGGTGACAGCATATTTGTGCATTCCTGGCTCAGGAGTCTCCTCCGCCTGCAAAGGGTGATGTCGAAGAGATACTTCCATGAGCAACACGGGACGAATGAGAAGACATGGGGGTGATTTCCACAGGGTGGGACACCTAGGCCTCGGGTTGCGGTGGGGCTTCGGTTTCGCGGGACTGTAGCAGAGTTACCAGCTCCTGGAAGCCCAACCTAGTTGCGAGCATGAGCGGTGTTTGGCCTTGGTTATCTGGTTTGTTAGGGTTGACCTCCTCTCGCCCGAGTAGTATTTTAACCACTCCCACATGCCCACCCGAAGCAGCATACATAAGCGGTGTTCGGCCACCTTTCTCCGGCTTGTCGGGATTAACATCTTTCTGCTCGAGTAATATTTTCACCACTTCCTCATGTCCGCCAGAAGCAGCATACGAGAGCGGGGTTCGACCATCATTGTCTGGCTTGTCGGGGTTGGCCCCCCACTCGAGCAGTATTTTTACCACTCGGTCATGCCCGCTCCGGGCAGCAAACGAAAGGGGTGTATTTCCGGAAATATCATGATTGTTTGGGTTACCACGTCGCCGCTGGTACAGTGTTTTCACTAATCCATCAAGTCCAGCCTGAGAAGCATACGAGAGCAGCGTTTTCCCGTGGCCATCTTCTATATCGAGATTGACATTGCTATGCCCGAGCAGTGTTTCCACCACTCGCTCATGCCTACACAAAACGGCGTACAATAGTGGTGTCAGGCCGGAATAATCACTAAGGTTGGGGTCGCCTTTCCACCAAAGAAGCATTTCCACCACTTGCTCATGTCCATTGCGAGCAGCCCATACAAGGGGAGTAGACCCTCGAGTATCTCTTGCGTTCGTATAGGACCCCGTCGATAACAAACAAGACACAAGCTCTGCAATTCCGAAGAACGAGGCGCAGTGTAGTCCGCCGAAGCGGGAGCTGATATCGCTACCAATAACGCTACCAAGGTTGCTAGCAGGGCCCCCGCCATCCACATATTTTACCTGTTCTAATAACAACTTGCTGGAAATATGGCCACGGTATTCGCGAAGCAGCTTTAGTGCAAGTGATCTTACATCGTCCGAGAGATCCCTTTTCGCATGGACTCCCCAGTAGAGAGAACAATATTCTAGAAAAGGAGTACCACCGATGTCGGGAGAGCGATCGGCTGGAATGTGCTTGACTTGTTCGGAATTCAAATAGGTTAAGCAAATCACTGCCATTGCAGAGTGAGGTTTATTGAAAATATCGGTACGGGTGGAAAGATACTGTTTCACAGTAGGGTGGATCAGTTGCACAATCGATGTCTCTTTGCCCACACTGATAAGCCCTTGACAGCAGCTCACTAATGTCGAGTTTGAAGGGGCATTGCCGGCATTGAAATCCTTGGAGCCTAGCTCAACTCCTAGGGCATGACAAAGCTCATCTGCCCTCATTGGCCTCTCCGCATAACCCATCCACATCAAAGCTGCCATCCCAAGTCTTGATTTACTCTCATCCTGCTCCTTTATCCGTTTAATAGTCAAACCGTAGGCATGTCCCAGCTCCAATCCATCAGTCATTTTGCTAAGCTTTTTCCGTCTGATAAATGGTTGGTTCTCGCAAGATTGCCTGTATATTTAAGGAAACAAGTCGAAACCTAATTATTCCTGTTAGCGGATAATCTGGGCATAATTCTCGGGACCATTAGTCCTACTCACACCTCCGATATATCTTTTGGCAGCTGCTCTAGAATATCTGCTTCTAGCTCTGCGTCCATAGCATCGGGCGTTTCGTCCTCGTGGAGTTTGATCCGAAGGTATGCGGTAATCTCCCTTCTGATGGGACTTATGGAGACACTTTTCAGGTGCCCAACAAGACGCTGTTCCATCTCAGCCAGAATATGTGGCCTTCCGGTTGCGAATATTCGGGTACCGGGGGACTTATCAAGGATTTGTTGGAGTGAATCCAGGAGCCTGACTCGCTGAACTCCCGCGCATTCGTCCAGGGCGTCAATACACATAAATGTCCGCCGTGAGAATGTGATGACCTGCAGCATTTGCACGAGATGAATGAGTTGGGGTCTGCGCCCACCAAGGGTCGTTGTCTGCTGTTGAAAGGCCCGCGATATTTCTTCCGGAATGCTTTCCATCCCACCAACCATCTGCTTTATCAAGGAGCCCAGCACATTGACTGCAGATTGCTCCTTTCGTGCCGCGAAGTCGAAGTAAAAACATGAAACGGCAGTGGTTTGTCCGCTGGTCTGATCGCACAGCCTGTCCGCCACCAGAGAGCTACATCATCGCGGCCTGTTAGTATGGGCTCGTTTCCATCCCCCCACAGTGCAAAATCCATGTTACCTAATAAATGTTTTTCCGACCCCAAGATTTCCGTGACAAAAGAGCACGGCGCTTTCACCTTCTCCTCGCTCACTACCAGCGTACCATCTTCTAATTTCTTCCGTCTCTAAGAGCCATTCCCCGACACCATTGGCACGGTGTTCTTGGATTTCCGAATGCAGCAAGCCAGGATTCAGTGGTGATAACCAGGCTAGGAGTTGGGATCGATCGTCGGTAATAGTATCGCTATTCCACACATCGGAGGTGTTCCCATTATTGGAGAGAGTGGTGCTGACATTGATGGTATATTGAGGCATCTTCGACTCTTTATCGCTCGCACGGTCGAAATAGAGGGCTTCTGGTACGGTTGGTTGATGATATTCCTGTGGTGGGAGGAGAGCAGGTCTAATTGAAGAAAAGCGGGGGTGCTGTTTGTGCTAAAGTAGCGTCTCAGGCATCCCAACTTGGGCAATCTGAGGGTGTCTCCCAGCGTTCCAATTCAGCCGCCCGAACTGTGTGCAGCTAACATGACGCTTCTGGTTGCCATATCGGTACCCCAGCATTCATATATACGCGCCTCTTATCACTAATCTATCGCACAACTCGCCTACAATACTGTCCTGGCAGCTACTCACGTGAGTTCCTAAGCGCCCGCTCTGGAATAAGCCTAGCTAGAACGTAGCCTCCATTGAGAAACCCTTTTTTCTTAAATGGAAACCGCAAACACCATGAGCAGTGATAATATCCCAAGCTTTCCTACTCGGTATGACCGAGGCTCTCTCCCACTAAATAGCATAGATAACCGCTACAGTGGTAAGAGGAAATCACAACCTCTCTATGCCGGCGAAACAGTGAGCCGAAAGTCATTTTACAGCAAAAATAGTGAATTTGATACACCGATTCCGGCATCAATCCTTGAATTAAAAACAGGACAAGAAATGATTCAGGCTATAATACGCAGCTTTTATTCTAGCCTCATGTAAATTTAATTCCCCACTGGGCAGTAGAAACGGTGAACAGGATAGTGCCAAGGCCTCCTTCCGTTAGAAAACTATCTTGGCAAAATTGCAAAATTCAGCTAACATCGCACAAGTGGTAGAAACTTACTCACTTTTCGGCCCCACTTCTATCACAGAAAGCCTAAGTCCTAGGGGTGATATATAACAGGACCTTCCATAAAGCGGACCATAGTGTTTTATTCGGTCATAAAATCCTCCAATATTGCATACCCCGTATTCTACCTGCCGGTAGTTCCGTAGTCTTTATGTCTACCAAGGTCGGCTAGATCTCTCCCCACTCAAGACTTTGAACTCCTTAGCGCTAGATTCGCCCTCACCAGAACGCGATCCCTGAACCACCCGCTCGCTAACCAGGAATGTAACCGTAGTACAGTCGCACCTCGCTATCCCTTCGTTTCATCGAAGTCTTGGCGGGGCCGCAGGGGGGATCACCCAATCAACGCCCTTGTTGCTTTCTCACGATGGCTTCAAGTCTTTATTCTTACCTGGGTGGTTCATGTGTATTCATGCCCCGGGCTCGCTTTCTTTTGTTCGCCTATTGATACGGCCCCGACCTGGCACTTACTGCCGCCCCCGTTGCCTCGCTGCTTTGGTTTAGCTTTCTTGTCGGTTTGTTCGGCCTTTGGTCTGTCGGCTGGGACACGGTTGGTCGTATGGGTTGGCTTGTTCCTTCCTCTCCTCGGAGCGACCGTTCGGACATGCACACGCCGGACCCCCTTTCGCTTTCGACTCGCTCGATTCATGCCTTCCTGCGGCTTTGGCATTTTTTCTCCCCCGCTTGGGTTCCGGCCGCTCATGGCGCGTTCCCTCCCCCGTTCTCCTGGCTTCGTGCTGGGCTCTCGATTTCTCTGGCCCCCTCGGGGCATGCCAGAGACCCCGAATTTCACGCCCTCCCTCTTGGCCCTTGCGGCAAATTTTGGTGTGGTGTGCGGCGGCACGGTGGGATTGGTCCGATCTCCGGTCTTGCGGGGGGCGCATGCAGCCATTGCAACTGTGTCTTCCTCCTTCCTGATTGGGTTCTTCCTTTCCTGGGTGGGTTTCTTTTGTGGTGGGGTGTGTGCGAGGTGGCTTCGGGCTGCGGTAGTGATTATTTTTTTGGTTGTGTGGGGTAGCTGTGTCCCGTCATGTTTAGCGCCGAGCTCGGAATGGTTGTCTCCCGCCCCTGTTGGTTGTTCTTGCGTTGGTCATGTAATTGTTTCCCTTCGGGGTCTTGTTTTCGGGTGCTCTATTGTGTTCGGATGGATAGCCTTCGCGGATAAGTCGGCGCAGCTGGGGAACGTTGTCGAGGCCCTGGGTGGTTTTATTTTGGTGCGCGGTTGGTGCCCGTACCGGAGGGTACCGGCGGGTAGGCGGTTGTTGGTTAGGCACGGCGGCGGGGTGTTGGATTTTCTTTTTAGGGGGCCCAGGTCCGGGGGGGGTGTCCCGGAACGCCTCATATACCATTTAGTTGGTCGTAGGTAGCATGAATGAAAACAAGGTTTAACCTCGCTATCCCTTTTACCTATTTTTTCAAAATCCTCCGGTATACCCGAGCGAAATTTTTTCACTCACAGAGATTTAGCACGGCAACTGATCACATCTCACATTTCGTCTGACAACACACCATTTCCCTCCGGTATATCCAGGATTTTCCTGTTTTTTATCACTCCGGGTTTTTCTCACCACTTTCCTCCCTTGGGTGGAGCAGCCAATCAGGCTCGCTTTTCCTAAGGCTTCAAAACATCAGGGAAACAGATTGCAAACCAAGTAACTGACCTGTTCCTCCCTCACCATGTCTGCCTCTCCCACCAAACGCATCCTACAACGCCCTGAGAACCTCCTCTCCTCTCCCCCTCACAGTCCCAGCAGATTTTCTCCCCTCTTGGGTCAAAAATCAGGCTTTGGCCTCTCCCAGGGATCTACCCTCCCCCCCAACTCCAGCATCCTCCACGCCCCAGCCTGCCCCAATACACACACCGACGTCCTCAAGAGAATGGTCATGCCTGGTACCACCTTCCCACAGATTGGCCTCGAACTGGGATGCAAAGAACAACGCTGCGTGAACATTGGGGCCCCCTCGGAGTTTTACCCCCCCCTCGTCACCCCAACACCCAGACCCATGAGATTCCAAACAGCCCTAGCAAAGGTCTTTGGCGACGACTCGGTCAACGCTATCGACGCGCAGGCCCTCGCCCAACTAGCCGCCATGGCCTCCTCCTACGAACCCACCCCACGCACCACCACCCAAGTTCCGGACTCACAACCCCTCGACCTCACCTCCTCACCCCCCGTCCCAGCCTCCCCAAAGTCGAGCTCCTCGGCCTTAATCCCCTATGTCCCCGAGTCGTCTATCCCCGAACTCCCCATGGATATGGGAGATGGGAAAAACACCGAAGGGACGGGTATAGGGGACAGCCAACATGCTACACGCACATCGTCCCCCTTCAGCAACCCCAGTTTCCCACCACCCTCCGCTCCCTCCTCCTCCAACACCAAACACCCATCGGCCTGGTCCTCCTCAAGGACAACCCAAACCAAGAAGCAGACCACGAGGTCCGTCCGCTTCTCCTCACCGCTAGCCGCCTTTGCACCGGCCTACTCCTCTCACGGTAACACCATCCCCGGTACGAGCTCAGGTAACGCTACAGTATCTGAAACCCCTCCCCCCATCAAGTTGGGCCAGCTCCTGGAAAATGAAGGGGCAACCCCGGAAAACTCGGGCCTCTCTCAGGAAGACCTCGACAGGCCCATCGTCGTGAAGGACCTCATCAACCTCATGGCGGTCCTCGAAGACGGCATGGAAACAAAGTTGAAGGAAATGGAGGAAAGAATCCTGGCAGCCATACGGGCCAGGACGCAGGGACCTCCCCCCCCCATCCCCCGTCAATCATACCCCCGACCTCAGCCCATCCCGAACCCACCCCCCCCCGCCCCAAAAGCCAACCCCGCTTCAGTCCGAAGCCCCGCCGCCCTCCCTACCCAACAGCCCTCCAACCAAACTTCGACCGCTCAGGCAACACAACAGACCTGGGCAGCCATCACCGCCGCCGGGGTAGACACCACCGGATTTAAGCTGGTTCCGACCAGGAAAAGAAAACAAAAGCCTGCTCCAGGCATCACAACAGCCCAAGCCCCCTCGGCACTGTCCACCCCCCACGCAAGACAAAGACGTCTCCTGATACGCTCGGTCGAGAAAGGACGTCGAGTGGGTGCGGCGAATATCCCCCCAACCCGCATCAGGGATGCGATCAACAGCGTCTGTGAGACCAAGTTCGCATGCGCGGAATACAACAGGAACGACGACCTGGTGCTCACCACGATCGACGACGTGACAGCTGAGCCCGCCCTTCGGTTCGCCGCCGCCATCACAAAATCCCTGAACGACATAGGCATCTACGGCTTCGACCTTGCCCTTGATATCCCCACTCTGAACCTGGTAGTCAACAGCGTACCACTAGGGGACGACGACTGGAAGCCAGAGGACTGGGAGATCAACTCCGAAAAATGGACTGAACTGGAAAACAAGCTGTCGGCCTTCAACCCCCACATCAGGTTGGCTGATAGACCAAAATGGATCAAGTCCGTCTCCACCCTCCGGATCGACGACAAAGTTAAGTCATCGATAATCGTGGCGGTTGAAGCAAACGACTGGATTTCCAAGGAATGCAACAAACCCCACTCGTTCCTAGCCCTTTACGGTACAAGATGCTCCTTCAGGAAGTACGTCAAAAAGGACTCCTCCACCCACTGTGAGAGGTGCCTCCAGTTTGGCCACCACGCGGTTAGCTGCAGGTCCCCCTCAGTCTGCAAACTCTGCGGGGAACAGCACCACACCAGGGACCACCACTGTCAGGAACTTTACTGCACCGCCGGGAAAGGAAAGTCGTGTTCTCACACAGTGAGAAGATGTCCCAACTGCGAGGAAACCTCCCATTTCGCGGGAGACCGACATTGCCCAACTAGAATCAGGGCCAGATCCCCCACCACAGCGGAAAAAGGCAAAGCACCTGAGAGGGCCCACACCCCCCCCCCATAACTAATTATGGCGACCACCGATATTATTTTCCACAACGTCGGCGGGTCAATGAACGTGGTCACCGAGTTACTTAAGTCCTCCCTGAAGCTTAAACCAAAGATTATTTCCCTGGCGGAATGCCCCCTTGAGAACGGAGATTGGATGAATCTTAAGGGCTTTACATGTTATGCCAACACAAAGGCAGAAAGATGGGGTTGCGCTGTCTACATCAAGGATGAATTTGTTAATATGTTTGTGGTAGGCCGGGTGTCTACGCAATATATCTCATTATGGACAGCAGGCACCGAAATTACCTTCGGGTATCAGAGACCTAGCAAGGAGAGCTGGGACCCAGACAATGAATGGCACAGGGGATCGGACAATATTATCATCGGAGACCTGAATGCCAAACACAAAAACTGGTCCGAAGGCGGGAACCATTACGGACTAAAAATGAGGAGGTGGATGGAAGAGAGGGATTTGGAAGTACGCAACCCTTTCATGGTCACACTTCCACCTTACCATCAGAGAGGGAGAGGAACCACCATCGATGTAGTAATCACCGGAGAGAACAGGCCATGCAAAATTGGCACCCTGGACGTAGCCGCGGTGGAGCACAGGGCCCTCAAAATTAAAACCAACCTGACTTGGAGGAAATCCACGGAGGACAGACTGAGATACGACATGGCCGACTGGGGCCAGATTAAAGCTGCTCTCACCCTCCTGGACCCCGACGACAGTCGACCAGCCCAGGTCCAGAAATCCCACACCAGGATTCTGCTTCAACACACCCCCAGGGCCAGAAGCGGGGCGAAAGCCTTCTGGAACAAGGACCTAGAAAAGTGCAGGCTAGCGATAAGGTCACTCCAAAAAAAGGGTAGTAAAGACCCGAGACTCCTCAACTTGAAAAGAGCCTACCGCAAGAAGATAGCCAAGGCGAAGATTGAGGCAAACGGCAGGGCGCTACAGGAGGAAACAGACCCCGAGTGCTTTAGGAGCGTCCGACCATTGCGCAACAAATGACCCATCCCATCCTTAACCAGGAAGGACAACTCGGTAGCCAGCGAATACCCTCACATCGCTTCCGAACTCCAGGAGGCCTTGTACGGGGGGCATCGACAAAGAGACAACACGATCGTCGAATCGACCCCTGACATGGAACTCACACTCGAGGAACTCGACCTGGCCATTAAGGCTTCCCCCAATGGCGCATCGCCCGGCCCAGACAGAATACCCACCAGGCTGGTCAGAGAATTCAGGAAGTCCAACGAGAAACTCTTCCTGGCCACGATGAACCGAGCCCTGCTCGAGGGTATCCCGGCTAGTTGGAAGACCAGTGACACAATCCTGATCCCAAAGGCCAGAAAGGAATCGTACACAATTGCCAAGAGCTGGAGCCCTATACAACTCCAATCGATCCTGGCAAACATATTGGAGAGGGTAATAGTCGCCAGATTGGCCAAGCTCGACCTCCTAACCCCCAACATGTGCGGAGGAAGGAAGAAATCTGGAACCACGGACGCCATCCAAACCCTTGACGACTTTGTGCAAACCTACCACGGATACAACATCTGCCTGTCTGCGCTGGACATAGAGGGGGGCTTCGACCACCTGGATTTGGACCTGGTCTGCAATCGCATTAGAGGAAAGGATCCACACCTAGCCGAATGGATCCGGCACTGGGGACACAGCCGCCAAACCTCGTATAGGTTTAACGGGCGTACGTCACAGGCCTTCCACACAAGTATGGGCACCCCTCAGGGATCACCCCTATCACCCATTCTTTTTCTCATCAGCACTAGGGACATCCTTGACACCGCCCACATTGCCAAGGGAGACACAAAGACAACCATCCTCGCCTATGTGGCCGACATGCTGGTAGCCACCGCCTACAAGGACAAGGACAAATGTCAAACCGCACACCAAGGGGCGATCGACGAAATGACCCTACGGGCCAAATCGTGGGGATATTCCTTCGCGGCCACCAAGGGAGAGTACATCCACATCCATACGAAAAAACAGATGGCACTAAGCCCCATGGCGGATAACAGCCTCCTACACCCACAAGTATGTCTCCGATGGCTGGGCTTTTTCATAACCCCAGACTGGAGGTGGAAACAGCACCTGCAGGAATGGTGCACCAAAGCCATACATTCCGGCTATGGCATCCGGGCCATGACAGAAAGGTACCAAATCGGAGGCCTCAATGCCTAGTGCACCCACCATCTCATCAAAGGCCTGGTACTTCCCCAACTCAGCTACGGCATAGAACTGTGGAATACCAAAGGCCTTATACAGGAGGCTCAGACGACCCTCCATAAGATCATAAGAAACAGCTTCGAGCTGGAAATGAAGACACCCATCCTGGCCATTGACGCCGAAATCGGTATACCACCAATGGACCTATACGCACGCCAACGACACAACATGCTGTCCCTAAGAGCGATCACCTTGGACAGACCCACGAAAATGGCCCAACGGTGGTTGGCAGACTCCGGCATCACTGACATCATCACCAACCCTTTCGGACTAAAGGAAGGATACGCGAGCATCAAGGATAACGTCAGACACCTATGGGAAGAACGGATCAAGTCGGCCAACATTAGGTATGACGGAAAACCCAGGGCCAAATACGGCCACCTCAGGAAACTCACCTGACAACAGCTGAGGGAAATCATCAACCTACGGGCCACCTCGGGTTGGCCTTACCAGAGTGTTGACGGCACCAGAAGACAATGCATCTGCGAGAGGGACATCATCACCCCCCACCACCTCATGAACTTCTGCGGGAAGGTAAACACCGCCAAATTGTCACTTCAGAATAAGAAGACTATTGGTGATCTAGCAAGCTGGATGGAGGGCTGGCCGCCGGAACTCCGGAATACCACCAAAGCCAAGGCAAGGGATAGGGCCGAATACAGGCAACAGGTGACGGGAGCGGCCATCAACCTACCCACCTCGCAACCGGGCCAACACAGGCCATCAACACCAGCCAAGAACATCAGGAAACACGAGCCATGTACCATAGGTGGCAAGAGCGTCCAAGCAAACTCGGTAGCCAGGGAAAAACACCCCAGGACCCACCTTCCAGGCTACGTGAAAGGAAGGAAAAGAAAGAAGAAGGACGGGCCCGGTGACGATGGGCGGCAAGGAGCAGTGGCGGTGCCCGGTGGCTAGTGGGCATAATGACTAGCAGAAGTATTTCTTAAAGTCCACGACCTCGGGGGCGGAGGCCCAGGAGAGGGTTTTCTTTGTTGTTGTTGGATTTATATTGTTTCCTTAGGTACTTGACTATTGGGTGGGGAGCCAACGGGATAGGTTTTCTTTGTTGAAGGATTTTGTTTATGTCCACGACCACGGATGCGGAGGCGCAGGTGGGTTTCTTTGGGTTTGTGGTAGGATTTATTTTCTTGGTACACGACTATTGGGTGGGGAGCCAACGGGATAGGTTTCTTTTGTTGAGGGATTTCCTAACGTACATGACTGCTGGGCCTGGAGAGGACGGAGCGGGTTTTATATGTTTGAAGGAACTAAATTGCTGAGGACGAGATGAGGGTGGGAGTGGAGTTTCTTTTGTACGGTCAGGCGGGGTGGCTGATGGTGGTAGGCCTAGGGCGGGTTTTTGGATTTTCTTTTAATAAGGGGGCCCAGGTCCGTGGGGGGTGTCACGGAACGCCTCATATACTATTTAGTTAGTTGTAGGTAGCATGAATAAAATAAGGTTGAACCTCGCTATCCCGGATGGCCATTTTTCATGGATTTCAGCCGGGACAACGGGGTATCCGGAACAGCGGGGTATCGTGAATAAGAGCAAAGGATTCAGAGAGTACTGTATTATTGAAAGAAAAAGAACTTTTATTCCCATTCTCTTGAGAAAGTTTATCTCAATCTAAATATTGAACCTCTTGTGGTCCATTTAGTAGGCATCATGGCAATTGAACAAATGCAAAATATGATAACTTCCTTCTCAGAAACCGATTCTCTACTGGTCTTACCTATAGATACATCGGAATCCTCCAGCTACCACCCTTTCTCTCCTTCCATCAAGCCACCACACCTCTCCCTCTTCTGCCGTAGACACCACCTTCTTTCCCTTTCAGGCATAGTTTATCTGGCAGCTCTGACAGGATCCGGCTCAGCAGATCAACTTTCTATGAGGACAGGGGGGGTATGCCCCAAGATATCATACGAATCCGAAACTTGCCTTTTTCCGGTTCAACGGGGTGGATTGTATGGCAGTCCAGAGCTGCCACAGATTTTGTCCGGTTCAGCGCGGTATCCGGTTCAGCGCGTTCCGGGATAGCGAGGTGCGACTGTATATAGTTACCCACAGCGAGGGAGCACACGAGAACATGGCGAAGCGGCAACACTCACATAGGAGATCAATTATTTGCACGGGTATTCTCGTTCTATAGTCGGCCTTTTCACCGCCGAATATTGCACCGCGCAGCTATCATCTGTTACCACACAAATTCCAACCAAACCAACGCTACGCCGTGGAAGCGGAAACCATCATTCATCCTACGTCTTGGCGGTTCCTCTATTGGGGGCCTAGGCGGGAGTACTGGAGTTGAAGTGCCCGCTTCATGTTTCTTTGACACTTTCATAGGTTGATTCGAAGGAAGGTATCCTTTTGGTCGGTGGCCCTCGGATGCCCTCCCCCGCTGGTTCCGGAAGGTCCACTCCTCGGGTGATGAGCACTCTGCTGCATTGAGGGGGCCCGCCCCGGAAGAGAATATCAGCCCCTGAATACACGCAGCAGTACACTTCCCCAATTACTCCCCTGCTCGTCTTTTCATAACGGTTAATTGATAACGAGACAGAAGAGACTATTGAGTGAAATGCAAGCCGCTTTGCTAACCCCCCACCGTCCATACCCCTCCCCAATAGTTGTGGTCTCTGCCAAATGCAGTACTGTACCGCTGGTTAAGCCGTATAATTTATAACAGCCAACTCCCTGTAACAAATTTAAGTACGGTCTGTATATTATTCACAATTGCCTCAGGAACCCTTGTCTCATCGCGTTCCTTTACCACGGAAAAAACGAAAGAGAAAGAAAAAACCCCTATATCTACACTTCATCAATTACGCTAAGAAGAGGGCAGGTGAGGAAAGGAACTGAGGAGCAGAAAAAAATAGTACACGAAAAAAATATGGGGGAAAAAAGAATTTACAGCTAGAAGGAAACTAAGGGGGTGTTTGGCGTGCCATGATTCTGATTTGAAATCATGATTTGACTTGAAATCATGATTTGAAATCAGGTGGTGTTTGGCGCGCCCATTTTGAAATCTGATTGGATATCCGATTCTGATTTGAAATTTATTTACCTGATTTGGGGTTATTTTATATTTTAATATTTTAAGTGCTAGGTTAGGGTAAAATCAGATATATTAAATGATTAGTATTAGGGTTTTGTATTTAATATAGTGTTAATTAGAGTGACTAAGTACAATTGAGCCCCAGGAAATTGTAAATAATAACTAAACATTCTATTTCTAACCCTTCTACATGTTATTCACACAATTGGTCAACATAATTTCATCCTACCAGAAAAGCAATGATGACAACAAAAAACCGAAAGTCCAAAGCTGCCGGGATGACAATAAGGACAAAACTCTGCTTGATGAGCTTCTCAAGCAATACTATCTGGGCCGCCGTGCTGGAAACAGCTTCAAGCCACAAGCATGGAAGGAAATAACTATGATGTTCAACCATGCATTCTCTCCTGAGATGAATGTAGAACAAATTAAGACTAGAGTAAGACGGGTAAGTATAGGCCTTTCTAAATCATGTATTTGAAGTTATACTGATTAGATTCCCACAGCTTAAGCATTTATATGAGGTTTTTGAGACCTTGAAAGGCAACTCAGGATTCGGGTAGGATAAGAGTGATCAGATAGTGACTGCATCAGAGGATGTTTGGACAGAGTATCTCAAGGTAAGTGTGATTAACCCAATCACAAATTAAGAATAGTATGATTTGCTAATATTAAAAAATGAATAAAACTAAAGGTACATCCAAAAGCAGGTCAATTCAAGGATACAACTTTGAAGTTCTATTCCGAGATGGAGGAGATCTTTCAGAATACTGTGGCAACAGGCGAGCTTGCAACTGCTACTAGGATGCCAGCATCGAAGCGCAGCATTCTGCCTATACAGTTGACAGTAGCGGTAGTGATGCTGATCCCGATGCTGATGCCTCCTCATTCACCCCCTTTTCTGCAAACTCTGTCAGTCCGCTTACTCAACAGGTTCAAAGCGATCTTGCCCTACCTTTTGGAAATACCTTAGGGGTTGAAAAACCCTATGGGAAAAGAGAAAAGCGATATCGATTAAGTGCTACTCAAGGCAGTATTAAGACTATTGCTGGTAGTATTGAGTCCTTAGCTACATCATTCCATGAAACTACTCAGCAGTCAGCTGCCTCATCCTTCCCTCAGCTCTCAGTTTCCAGTACAACTGGTCTGCAATCCACCAGCGGGCCACCTGGAGATAGAGGTCCTAGTCCATCTACACCCATGGAGCATGGGGTTCTTGTTCTAAATAGGATGTTGGAAAATACAACGATATCTATCATGGAGTACCGTCAGGCCTTGGACATTCTCAAGGCAGATCCAGTTGAGGTTGATATTTTTGCATTTGGGATTCCAATAATGCAAGCAGACTGGATTGAACGCAATGTTCGATTGATTTAACCATCAGGTATAACCCTTTCCATTCAGGTGGAAGTTTTATTTATTGTATTAACTATTTTATTATTGCTAGTAAGGCTCAAGCAGGGCTGACCCTGAGGCTTTATAGATACAGTAGTCTTTCCACATCTCCAGTGCAATTCTCAACCGCATTTTTTTCACCTTCCGCTTTTGCTGTTGATTAAGTGTGTACTGTGATGGGGTATCGTTTGAAGTTGGTGGAGGGCTTAGGGTATTTGTTGATGCAATTTGTCCGTGTCTGTCTCTCTGTATATCCTCTTCGTGTATCATACCATCTTGGGTTTCGGGTTCTTTGTGTCCTTGTTGGTCCTCTGCTTGCCTTGGTTGACCCGAGATATCTTCTGTTTGGCAAATAAAAGTCTGAATTAGCAATTCTCATCTTGATTTACAGCTTAATGCTATTGACTGATTCACTTACCTTCTACCTCTTCTTCGGCATCCTCTAATCCATCCACAGTTCCTCCCTCTCTTGCAATAAAATTATGCAAGCAGCACAAAGCCTGAATAACTAGGGCTTGAGTCTCTAGATCATAATGCATAGGCTTTAGCAGGATACGAAAGCGGGCCTTTAAGGTTCCCAAAATTCTTTCAACCACTCTACGCAGAGACGCATGACGTAAATTGAATAGTTCTTTTGCATTTTGTGGTGTACGTAATTTAATGATAATATATTAGTAATCAGATAAAAGTAATTAATAAGCTAAAAATAAATATTATATCAAGAGAAAGAACAATTTTGGAAGTAGGGTATAAACTTACGCCTGATTTGCTTGTGCTTGTTCCTTGAGATGGTAGCGTAAACCTCGATAAGGCACAAGAAGTGAGGTTGAAGATGCATACCCAGCATCAGCAAGATAGTATTTGCCATGAGGGATTTTAAACGACTTTTTCTTTGCATCCTCAAGAACACGGGAATCATGGACTGATCCTGGACAGCCTGCAAGGACATAATGAAAGGTAAAGTCGAAAGAGCATACAAGCAAGATATTTTGTGCAGTAAATCCTTTGCGACAGTGATAGACAGAGCTCACCTTTGATGCAACAGTTACAGGCACCAGAGAGGCGTCCAGTACACCAATACAGTTCTGAAAATAAGGGTAAAACTTCGTAGACTTGCTTATCTCGGGGGGAACAGGAATATAGCCAGCATTTGCCTTGGATGGCTGGTTTATATAACTTTCCTCTAACTGAATAATAGCATCGAGGACAAGAAGGAAATAGCGTGAGATTGTTCCTCCAGAGTGCTGGAAACTCTCTGTAATGGGGGTACCCTGTAGAGAGGTGAACTCTAACTTTGCGACCGCACCAAAGACTCAAAGTAGAAGATAAAGATGAGGTAACATAATTCAGAAGAATCCACGGTAAAACTTAATATAGTTAAGCTCGAAGCTTCACTCAATTTAGTTCTCTCGAGGAAAAGTTGGTTGTCGAAGTAGAATGCCAAACGCTTAAACTTAAGTAGATATCAGATTTAAGCCTTTGAC
>Ga0307509_10003401_pt1 | contig 24208 bp, 32 predicted proteins | sample 10_EM_MG_FD_202245 | JGI IMG/M metagenome (GOLD analysis project Ga0307509, IMG submission 202245) | Populus trichocarpa ectomycorrhiza microbial communities from riparian zone in the Pacific Northwest, United States - 10_EM | ecosystem: Host-associated > Plants > Roots > Unclassified | place... | reverse complement strand
GAATTGGTTACGGTTATTTCTTTTGTTGATTGTTATTTTGATTGTCGGTTTTGTTTTGGCCATATCGTTAAAGATGCATGTCATTTCTTGTACCGTAGAAACAATGAACATATGATTTAAAAAAAAAAAAAAAAGCAAAAAGAAAAAAAAAAAAGAAAAAACGGTAACAGTAGTTAGTCACGAACCATCTCCCCTACACCTCCGGCGATTGAAATCTCAACACCAGGGAAATCATTGTGGGATTCCACCACCACCCCCTCTCCTCCCCCTTGATGGCTTCTGCCTAGGGGAGTGATGCTATCTCCCCTCCTCTCCCTAGGGGTTTACCCCCTCCGCTACGGGGTTCTTGTTGTTGTTCATCGTTGACTCCCGCTCATGAAGTTCAGTTCTCCCCCTTACCCCGCACTTCCTTTGCACCTCGCTTAGGTTTTGCACGGACGGCATTTCACCCCCTTCACTCACGGTTGGCGCTGACCTTTCCAAGCCCTTTGCGAAGTACCTTTCCGTCTCGGTTATGAAGTCCTGTCGGGGAACGCTTCGGTTAGTAACTTCAGCACCTCATCCTCATTGCGCATTCGGAAAAGCATCGGCCGCGGTTACTCTAGTCGGTCGTCTCAATTGTTTGGACTGCTTTCCTCCTCACATCCTTCTGTCTCCACTCTCTTGGTCTTCGTCCCGTTGCTCGGTTACAGCTACATCCACCCCCCCCCTCTTCCCACCACCTAAGCTGGCACCTTACTGCTTCCAGCCTGTGGTTGATCTTTCAGTCGCTTTACAAAAACCCGCCTCGGTTACGCCCGTCCTTCTGGCCGTCGCTAATGCCGTTTTGGCACACCCACCGGGGACCCCTCATCAGGGTCTCCGCCCTTCACTATCCCATCCTGCCATCGGGCACCGCTTCGTTCCCCGGCACCGCTCCGGCGTGCAGGTCCACACTCTCACTTCCTAGCTCAGGCTGATACACGTCACTTATCAGATGTAATTTTCCTTTGTCAGGGGTTCATACATTTCTTTTGTTTACCCTCTCGGTTTTTTGCAGATGTTGCTAAGGGTTCTCCTCTCCTTCCTGCTTGTTTCTTTCCTTGCTACTTCCTTCGTATGTACGAGTATGTTTGTAGGATTTGGTGGGGCGATAGGCGAGATGTGCCGTTGGTCTCATACCAGAGGGACTTGGGGGTTTGGATGTTTCCTGGGGTGAGGAGGACACGGTATTTCTTGGCCATAGCGTTAAAGCTGAATGCTGTCTTTGTACCTTTTTTTTTTTTTTTTTTTTTTTTAATAATTTTTTTTTTTTTTTTGAATCATGTGATTATTGATTTAGGTACAAAATCCTGCATGCAGCTCGCGCTATGGCATATAAAAAACCTTAATTCCAAAAACAAACAAAGGAAAGAACAAAATTCAAACAACACGCGCAAAAACTCTCCAAGCGGGATCATCAGAACCCTGTCGCATCGCCATCGATGTCTAACAAAACAAAAGTAAAGTAAAATCCTGCTTATACCAATAAAAAGAACATTCACCAGTAATAAAACCTCCCCGCCCTATCTGCGCACTGCCGCAGTCAACTGGGAACAAAGAAAACTAATAAACTGTATAGAAAATACCCTGAGGAAAAGCTCGAGCAGTGGAGTTTTTGAAGTAGCAATACCTAGAAGGCCGGGGCTGAGCTAGGGAGTTTTTGTGTTAAGCACTATCTGAGCCCAAACCTGGCTTAGGAGTAGCAGTATTGGCTCAAATGCGCAACATGGTTGGAGGGAAACCCGGGCGAGTAGCGTAGAGATATTAAGCTAACCCCTTGTGTAGGGGAACCGAGAGCCAGAGGGGACCGTCAGGGCCAATGTCATCCACACCTGAGAGATGGGTGAGGCGAGGCTGGGCATTAGCGGGGCAGAGGAGAATCGCGTGCTGGAAGGACTCATCGTCTTCTTCGCAGAATTGGCATAGGGTGCTGGAGTCCCTACTCCACCAGGAGACATGTGCGGCAAGGTAGCTGGAACCTGTACGCATCTGGTGAATGCGGCCACATATAAATCGAGGGAGGCCAGTAAAGGCTTGGGGAGTGAGGCAGGCACTATAAGGATATGAGAGGGGCACTGGCGGACTCAAGTCTAACCAGTCAGCGAGGAGTGACTGTAACAGAGGAGCTCTAAGGGCTTGGTAGGTGACTGAAGGTATCCTCGATAGCGGGAGCGCTACGAGATCGGTTGAGGCGAGTGGGAGGATAGGGATTTCCTCAATAAGGTCTGAAACCTCGTGACATAGGGAGTCTAGTGGTAGGTGCTTAGCTGAGTTAAGCGCCGGGCCAAGCCATGAAGTAAGGTGGACGGCTTTGGAGGAACCTCGGAGGAGAAAGCGATGATCATCCGCAGAACGGCCCTGGTCCCAGGTGGGCACAGATTCAGGTATGCGGGCGGTGGCAGGGTTGAATTCTGAAGGGGCGCAGACCAAACGGATGGCAGCTGACCGACTGCGGTGTTTGCAGATGGAGGAGATGGGTGGTAGCGAGGCCTCCCGGTACAAAGCGCCGAGGGTGGTCATGTAAAAGCAATTGGTCGTCCATCGTAGCACCAGATGCCAGAATGAGTTGAGTTTCCTGAGAGTGGCCGCGTCCAGGACAAACAGGTCGCAGCCGTAGGTGAGAATAGGAAGAATGGCGCCGAAGACTAGCTTTCTGTTGCACCAGAAGGAGAGTCCTTTGCCAGCTGCACTGAGCTGTCGGATTGTAGCGAAAGACGCTTTGGCTAGAGCCAACCGTCTCAGGAAGTGAACGGAGGAGTGTAGAGTAGGGTTAAGCCAATAGCCTAGCCACCTCACAACTTGTGAGGGTGGAAAAAGCATGTTGTTGATCGCGATGGGGGTGAAGGAAACATCCGAACGGTTCTTCGGGGTTCTCCAGTGAATGAGTTCAGTTTTGGGGACAGAGAAAGCCACCCCCAAGTCGGCACCCTGCCTTTGGATGCTGCCGAAATAGTATTGAAGAGCGCGGACATTTGAACGTACCGAGTCCGAGCCAACTGTGATGGTGTGGTCGTCGACATATGAAATCGCCAGACCTTGAGGGAGAGTCGGGTGGAGGCTGGCTTTATAAGCACAAAAAGGAAAGGAGAAATCAGAGAGCCTTGAGGAGTGCCAACAGCGACCGGGCAGAAAACCTTAGCCACGCATTGGAATATGAGTCGGCATTGGCGTTTCAAGAGGAAAGACTTGATCCAGGCAACCAGGTACGTGGAGACACCTCCTCCGGTGAGGATAGCAGCCAGCTTGTTTGCGCAGACATTGTCAAATCCACCTTTGACATCCAGGAAGAGAGTAGAAACTTTGAAGGAAGCAGCCTGAAGTAGACGGACTTTGTGGGTGAGAGTAGCGACCGCGTCGAAACAGCCCAGACCGGCTAGAGACCGACACTAGTTAGGATGTAAGAGGCCCAGGGAGCGGGCGGCGGAGGGAAGACGAAGAGCAGATTGTCTTTTCAGGATCTTGGAGACAGTTTCGAGCAGGACAATGAGGCGAAAGGAAGCAGGTGTACGGTAATCAGGTTTGCCTGGCTTGTCCAGGACAATGCCGTTGGCTTTCTTCATGGCTAGTGGGTGATACCCGTGGGTGAGGAGAGGAGTGAACAGAGATTGAAGGAGCCGCTCGTTGGCCTTATGGACTTGCTTCCAGATAGAGTAAGGAATACAACTCGGGCCAGGGGCCGAAGTGTTGGAGGATTGTGGAAGTGCGGAGGACACATCTGCTGGTAAAACTGCAGGGACGTCTTAAACGCAGGAAGGATTAGGGGAGGAGGAGGAGAGGGTCTAGGAGGAAAAAAGTGCTGTAGAAGTGTGTTGTTGATTTCAGTGGGGCAGGAGGCGTTCTCGAGAGTGGGGAACCGATCAGGAGCTCTGCCGGCCGCAATCTTTCTGGCATCCCAGACTGATCGCGCCTCGACATTGGCCAGAAACTGTGACCAGTGGACCCTTTTGGCAGATTGGATAGCCTTGAAATATGTGTTTCGAGCCACACGGGCCAGGGCGGGCGAGGTCTGATTCTTTCTCATGAGACGGGAGGTATGGTGATGGATGCGTCGTAGCTGTGTAAGTTCAGGAGTCCACCACAGTTTAGAGTAGGAGGATGGGCGTTTGGTTTTGGTGTTGGAGGTGATGAGGTGTGTGATCTTAGCAAGGCAGTCATCGAACCATAGGTCGAGTGAGTGCAGAGTGGGGAGAGCAGGAGGAGTTGCAAGCGTAAGATCGGCGAGCAACGGGGAGATGTGATCCCAATCAGTGTACTTCCAGTTAAGGCCATTGGGCAGGGGCTTCAGGAGCGGAGTGGAGAGAATGATTGTGAGGGGGGTATGATCCGAACCAGTTGGTGGGAGGGAGTGGTTCCAGGAGGAAAAAAAGCGGAAGCAAGGCAGTGTTGGCAAAGGACAAGTCAAGAACTGCAGGGCGATGATTGGAGATAAACGGGAACCTAGTGTAGACCCTAGGTGTATTGAGGAGAGAAAACAACAGCGCCGATGCTCTGTCGAAATAAGGAGAACTTATAAACTGATCGTGGTTGGAAAGCAAGCTTGTCGGGTCGGAAGCGGAGTGATGAATGTTAAGGTCCCCAAGAACAAGTGTAGGAAAATCATGCTGAGGAAACAAATCCACAGGAGAAACTGACCTAGTGTGACCACTAGGGATGGAGTAAGCATTGTACAAATGAAACACATTCTGAGAAGTATCAAAAGGTCCCTCAGGGGAGTGAAAGTTCACTGCCATGAGGTCACCACTTTCAAAAAACAATGGAAGAATAGAAATAACACTTAGTAGCCTTTCGTGAGCGTAGGTTGCAACCCGAGGCTTATAACTGTCAGTTGCTGGAGGAAAAAAACATTTATAGTTGCGAAAAACAGGAGGACAGTTCCTCCAAAGAGGAATATCCTGAAGAGCCACAATATGAGGAGAACTTTCTACCGAAGTAAAGAAACTAAAAAGAGTTTGAAAAACATTACTGCTACCGAGACAATTATGCTGAACAATGGAAAGATTTAAACAACCAGGATAATGGAATGATTGGGATGGTGAAGGAGTCTGTGTTGGAACTGGGCTTGTCGAAATTTAAAGATCCATGTGGACGTCGGTCGGCGCTGGCTCGCTCTAGTTGGCACTGGTGCTTGCTCTGAAGAGGGTGCTGCCAGCACCAAAGAGGTTCCTGCGGGGGAGGGGGGCGGCGAGGTTAGACTGGGCAGACGCGCTGCGAACCAACTTTACCGTTTCGGGTTGGGTAGATTCGCTAGAGGGAGGGAAACGAGGACCGTGCCTGGCTGGGGTGGCCGGTACAGTTGGGTGAACAGTTGGACCTTGAGGGGTGGTTTGGGGGTGGCCCACATCGGGGGCATCGGGAATGTCTTGGTCCCTAGGAGGACGGAGAGCGGAGAGGATTTCGCGGCGGACCGGACAGGAGCCATTGATCGAGGCGTGCTGACCACCAGAGTTGATACAGAGAGGAGGGGAGGTGTTGCAGCATCCCACGACCGACTTCACAAAGCCCCCTTTCGGACAGCTTTGATTAGCACATCTGTGGGCGGACTGATGATCGAGGAGAGTGCAGATCGGACAAGCCTGTGCCTTTTCTTTGGATAGAGGAGCAGAGTGACCAAAACGCCAGCACTTTCGGCATGGCGTGGATTTGGAGGCAGAGTAGGCGGGGGCGACCGTGCGGGCGCGGGACAAACGCCGGATGGATTCGCCGAACTGGGAAACATGGAGTGGGTCAACTACCACAACCACCGAGGTTGTGCGCTTCTCAGCCCTTTGCACCGGATCTGACTGTAGGAATCTAGCCCCAAATATGGGCACGTTAATAGCATTGCTGATTGATGCAAGGAGTGAAGGAAAGAGGTCACTAGCCTTGTGCGGGAGAATAGAAAGAGGCAGATTGTGGATGAGGAGCTTGACACTTGTAGGTGCCTCCCTGAAAACCTGGAAAGGATTGTCTCCAACCGGGAAACTCTGATTGAGCATCTTAGTCATTGCATCAAAAAAGGGGGACTAGGCAGAAGACCGGGTGTAGGCATTGGCTGTGAGAGTAACAGCCCCATTGTGGTTGACCGTGGCAGTAAGGGAGAGGGGTAGAGAGGAGTTGGCCCCTTTACGCACAGTGGCCATGATGTCGGGAAGGGTAGCAGTCATGATGAAAGAATTGTTCGGGAGGGTTGGGAAGGTACGAGGGGCGAAGAAATGACGTTGAGCAGCTGGGAGCGGTGGGGGTCCTTTGGGGACACTACTCTCGCTTGTCGCAGCGACTTGAGCTCCAGTGGCGTTTTTCTTGGCCCTACCGCCATTCCTGGTAACCTGTGCCCAGGTTTCTTCTTGGGGCTGCGGGGGATCAGAAACAGGGAAACCGGGGGGGGGACCGGTATGGAACAGTGAGGTGGCTGGGTAACGCTCAGAGTAAAGTTTGGCTTCCTCTGATTGGGGGTGGCGAGAGGCGAAAAGGATAGCCGCTTGGGGAGAGTCTGGGTGGCGTTTGGCCTAAGTGTCCGGGTTGCCATACCATTTTCCCTCAAAAAGGAAAGGAAAATCTGGGGTGGCGACCATACGAGACGTGAGGCGGGTGGCGAGTTTCTTTTTCTGCTGTGCAGGTTTAGCTTGCACACCAGGGGCAGGAGCGGGTCACGCTTGAGGCAGCAGGGGTGCCATTTGTGTGGCGCGGTGTGAGGAGAGAGCAGCAACACGCGAGGACAAGTCCTTGAGGGACGCCTCCAGGTTGGATGTGGCTGGTGGTAAGGAGGTGGCTGAGCGCTCTGCCTGGGCGGAGGTGAGGGACTCAACCTGCGAAGTCAGGAAGGTAACAGAGGCACCAAGGTCATTAACCATGGGGGTGAGTTGGGCGAGACGGGGGGCCATCCCGAGTTGACGATTGGGAAAGGTGGCAGCGGAGACATTGTAGACAGTGGGGAAGAAGCCGGGTCAAGGCGAGCAAGCCTGGTAGCATGCCCAAGGATATTGGTGACATTGTCAGCCTCCCCGGAGAGAGAGGCATGACTGGAGTGGAATGACGACGAACGAGAGATAGGATCAGCCCTACGGTCCTGGCGAGATGAGGCAGAGCGAGCAGGGGCAACAGCGGAGGCTGGCCCTGCACCAGTGGAAGCGAGAGGGGTAGACGATATCAGGACAAGGCCAGCAGGCCAGGCCGGAGGGCAGGGAGGAGGGAGAGAGAGAAAGTACAGTCAAACTACCAGTTTGACTTTTTCAGGAATAACAATCCTCTCAGTAAAGGTGAAATATATATTTCACTTGAAAATCAAGCCCAGGTGAACAGCCAAAATAGATGTATCGTGATGAAATAAAGACCATACCCTGAGGTTTACGTTGGCCGAATGGGGTAAGTATTTTAAGCGAGAGGAAAATAGAGGGCGCGGAGCGTATTGTCTTTGTACCACTTTCTTCTTTTTTTTCTTTTTTCTTTTTTCTTTTTTTTTGAATCATGTGATTATTGATTTAGGTACAAAATCCTGCATGCAGCTCGCGCTATGGCACAGAAAAAACCTAAATTTCAAAACCTACCAAAGGAAATAACAAAATTCAAACAACCCATGCACAAACTCTCCAAACTGGATCATCACAACCCTGTTGCATCGCCATCCATTACTAACAAAAGAAAAGTAACGTAAAGCCCTGCTTATAACTCATAAGAAAAACACTCATAAGAACTAAAAACCTCCCCGCCCTACCTGCCTACTGCCACACTCAAACAGGAACAAAGGAAACTCATAAACCAGATAGAAAATACCCTGAAGAGAAACTCGAGCAGGGGAGTTTGAAGTAGCAATACCTAGAAGGCCGGGGCCAAGCTAGAGAGATGTATGTTAAGCACTTTCTGAGCCCGAACCGGGCTCAGGAGTCAGAGTACTGGCGCGAATACGCAACATGGCTGGAGGAAAGCCAGTGCGAGTTGCCTAGAGATACTCAGCTATCCCTCTGAGGAGGGGAACCGAGAGCCAGAGGGGACCGTCAGGCCCCATGTCTTCCACACCGGCGAGATGGGTGAGGCGAGGGTGAGCCTTAGCGGGGCAGTGGAGAATCGCGTGCTGGAAGGACTCATCATCTTCAATAGAGAACGGGCAGAGGGTGCTGGACTCCCTGTTGATCCAGGATATATGTGCGGCAAGGTAGCTGGCACCCGTACGCATCTGGTGTATGCGGGCACATATAAATTGAATAAGGCCAGTAAGGGCAGGGGGAGTGAGGCAGGCACCATAAGGATAGGAAGAGGGCACTGGTTGACTTATGTCTAGCCAGTCAGCAAGGAGTCACTGTATCTGAGGAGTTTGAGGGCTTGGTAGGGGACGGAGGGCACACTCGACAGCGGTAGCGCCACGAGATCGGTTGAGGCGAGCGGGAGGATAGAGATTTCCTCAATAAGGTCTGAAACCTCGTGCCATAAGGAGTCTAGTGGTAAATGATTGGCGGAATTAACCGCCGGGCCAAGCCATGAAGTAAGGTTGATGGCTTTGGAGGAGCCTCGGAGGAGAAAGCGATAATCGTCCGCTGAACGGCCCTGGTCCCAGGTGGGCACAGACTTGGGTATCCGGACAGTGGCAGGGTAGAATTCCGAAGGGGCGCAGACCAAGCGGAGGGCAGCTGACCGACTGCGGTGTTTGCAGATGGAGGAAATGGGTGGTAGCGAAGCCTCCCGGTACAGAGCGCCGAGGGCAGTGGTGTAAAAGCAATTAGTTGTCCAACGGAGCACGCCATGCCAGAACAAGTTGAGTTTCATGAGAGTGTCTGTGTCCGGAACAAAAAGGTCGCAGCCGTAGGTGAGAATCGGAAGGATAGTGCCGAAGACTAACTTTCTGTTGCACTAGGAGGAGAGGCCTTTCCCAGCTGCACTGAGCTGTCGGAAAGAGGTGAAAGAGGCTTTGGCAAGTACCAGCCGTCTCAGCAAATGAACGGAGGAGTAAATAGTAGGGGTGAGCCCTTGTCTTTGTACCTTTTTCTTTTTGTTTTTTTGAATCATGTGATTATTGATTGAGGTACAAAATCCTGCATGCAGCTCGCGCTATGGCATATAAACAACCTTAATTCCAAAAAATAACAATGGAAATAACAAAATTCAAACAAAGCGTGCAAAAGCTCTCCGAGCGGGATCATCCGAACCCTGTCACATTGCCATCAATGACCAACAAAAGAAAAGTACAGTAAAGTCCTCCTTATAACCCATTAGAAAAACACTCACAAGTAATAAAACCTCCCCGCCCCACTTGCCCACTGCCGCAGTCAACTAGGAACAAAGGAAACCCATAAACTGTATAGAAAGTACCCTGAGGAGAAGCTCGAGCAGGGGAGTTTTGCAAGCACAGCAATACCTAGAAGGCCGAGGCCGAGCCAGGGAGTTTTGTGTTAAGCACTACCTGAGTCCGTTCCCAGCTGAGGAGACGCAGTACTGGCGCGAATGCGCAACATGGCCGGAGGGAAACCCATGCGAGTAGCGTAGAGATACTCAGCCAACCCCCTGAGGAGGGGGACCGAGAGCCAGAGGGGACCGTCAGGGCCAATGTCATCCACACCTGAGAGATGGGTGAGGCGAGGATGAGCCTTAGCGGGGCAGTGGAGAATCGCGAGTTGGAAGGACTCATCGTCTTCCTCACAGAACGGGCAGAGGGTGCTGGAGTCCCTGTTCCTCCAGGAGCTATGTGCGGCAAGGTAGCTGGCACCTGTACGCATCTGGTGAATGCGGCCACATGTAAATTGAGGAAGGCCAGTAAAGGCGTGGGGAGTGAGGCAGGCACTATAAAAATACAAAAGGGGCACTGGCGGACTTAAGTCTAGCCAGTCAGCGAGGAGTGACTGTAACAGAGGAGTCCTGAGGGCTTGGTAGGTGACGGAAGGTATCCTTGACAGTGGGAGCTCTACGCGATCGGTTGAGACGATCGGGAGGATAGGGATTTCCTCAATAAGGTCTGAAACCTCGTGACATAAGGAGTCTAGTGGTAGGTGCTTGGCGGAATTAACCGCCAGGCCAAGCCATGAAGTAAGGTGGACGGCTTTGGAGGAGGCTTAGAGGAGAAAGCGGTGATCCTCCGCAGAACGACCCTGGTCCCAGGTGGGCACAGACTCGGGTATCCGGGCGGTAGCAGGGTTGAATTCCGAAGGGGCGCAGACCAAACGGAGGGTAGCCGACCTACGGCAGTGTTTGCATATGGAGGAAATGGGTGGTAGTGAGGCCTCCCGGTAGAGAGCCCCAAGGGCGGTGGTGTACAACCAGTTAGTTGTCCACCGGAGCACTATATGCCAGATGGAGTTGAGCATCTCAGAGTGGCTGTGTCCGGAACAAAAAGGTCACAGCCGTAGGTGAGAATGGGAAGGATGGCGCCGAAGACTGACTTTCTGTTGCAGCAGGAGGAGAGGCCTTTGCCAGCTGCACTGAGCTGTCGGATTGTAGCAAAAGAGGCTTTGGCGAGTGCCAGCCGTCTCCGGAAATGAAAGGAGAAGTGTAAAGTAGGGGTGAGCCAGTAGCTCGCCACGTCACTGCTTGAGAGGGTGGAAAAAGCATGTCGTTGATTAAAATGGGGGCAAAGGAAACATCCGAGCGGTCCTTCGTGGTTCTCCCGTGAATGAGTTCAGTTTTGGGACAGAAAAGGCTACCCCGAGATTGGCACCCGGCCTTTGGATGATGCGGAAAAAGTATTGAACACCGCGGATATTCGAACGAACAGAATCCGAGCCGACCGTGATGGTGAGGTCATCAACATATGAAATCGCCAGACCTTGAGGGATAGAAGGGTGAAGGCTGGTTATATAAAGCACAAAAAGGAGAGCCTTGAGGGGTGCCAACAGCGACAGGGCAGCAAACCTTCGGCGCGGTTTGGAATATAAGTCGGCACTGGCGGTTGGAGAGGAAAGACTTGATCCATGCAACAAGGTAGGTTGAGACACCTCCTCTGGTGAGGATAGTAGCCAGCTTGTTTGCGCGGACATTGTCAAATCCACCTTTGACATCCCGGAAGAGAGTTGATACTTTGAAGGAAGCAGCCTGAAGTAGGGGGACTTCGTGGGTGAGAGTAGAGACAGTGTCGAAACAGCCCAGACCGGCCAGGGACCCACACTGACTGGGATGCAAGACGCCAAGGGAGCGCTTGGCGGAGGCGAGACGAAGAGCCGAAAATCTCTCGAGGATCTTGGAGACCGTTTCGAGCAGGTCAATGATACGATTGGAAGAAGATATACGGTAATCACATTTGCCTGGTTTATCCAGAACAATGCCTTGGGCCTTCTTCATGGCTAGGGGGTGATACCCGTGGGTGAGGAGAGGAGGAGGAGATGGTCTAGGAAAAGAATGTTGTAACAGTGTTTCGTTAATTTCGGTGGGGGAGGAGGCGTTCTCGAGAGTGGGCAACCGATCCAGTGCTCTGCCGGCTGCAATCTTTCTAGCATCCAAGACTGATCACGAGTCGACATCGGCCACAAACTGCGACCAGTGAACTCTCTTAGCGGATTGGATGTCCTTGAAATATGTGTTCCGAGCCACACGGGCCAGGGCAGGCGAGGCCTGATTTTTTCTCATCAGGCAGAAGGTATGGTCATGGATGCGTCGTAGTTGTGCAAGTTCTGGGGTCCACCACGGTTGAGAGTAGGAGGACGGTTATTTGATCGTGGTGTTGGAGGTGCGGATGTGCATGATCTTGGCAAGGCTGTCGTCGAACCAGAGATCGAGTGTGCGTGGAGTCGGGAGAGCATGGTGGGCCGTGAGTGACAAATCGGCGAGCAGAGGTGAGATGTGGTCCCAGTTCGTGTACCTCCAGTTAAGGCCCCTGGGTGGGGGCTTCAGGAGCGGAGTGGGGAGAAAGATTCTGAGGGCGGAGTGATCTGAGCCGGTCGGCGGGAGGGAGGGGTTCCAGGAGGAGCAATAAGGGAGTAAGGCAGAATTGGCAAAGGACAAATCAAGAACTGCCGGGCAATGATTGGAGGTGAACGGGAACCTAGTGTAGACCCCGGGTGAGTTGTGGAGAGAAAACAACTGAGCTGATGCCCTGTCGAAGTAAGGAGAACTTATAAACTGATCGTGATTGGAGAGCAAACGAGTCAGGTCTGAGGCGGAGTGATGAATGTTGAGGTCCCCAAGAACAAGAGTAGGAAAACCATGCTGGGGAATTACATCAACAGGAGAAACAGACCTAGTGTAACCACTAGGGATCGAGTAAACATTATACAAACAAAACAAATTATGAGAAGTATCAAAAGGTCCCTTGGAGGAGTGAAAATTCACTGCCATGAGGTCGCACCTTTCAAAAAACATTGGAAGAACAGAAATCACACTTAGTAACCTTTCGTGGACATATATTGCCACTCGAGGTTTATAACTGTCAGTTGCAGAGGGAAAAAAACACTTATAGTTACGCAAAACAGGAGGACAATTCTTCCAGAGAGGAATATCCTGAAGAGCCACAATATGAGGAGAGCTTTCTACCAAAGTAAAAAAACTAAAAAGATTTTGGAAAACATTACTGCTACCGAGACAATTATGTTGAACAATGGAAAGATTTAAGCACCCAGGGTACTGGAAGGATTGGGATAGTGAAGAACTCTGTGTTGGGGTTGGGCTTGTCGATATTTAAAGTTCCATGTTGTCGTCGGTCATAGCGGGCTCGCTCCAGTCGGCACCGGTGCTAGCACGAAAGAGGGTGCTGCCAGCACCAAATAGATTCCTGTGGGGGAGGAGAGTGGCGAAGGTAGGCTGGGCAGATGCCCTGTGAACGGGTTTAACTGTCTCAGGCTGGGTAGACTCACTAGAGGGAGGGAAACGGGGAACGTGTCTAGCCGGAGTGGCCGGCACAGTTGGGGGAGCAGTTGGACCTTGAGGGGTTGTTTGAAGAAGGCCCACGTCAGGGGCGGGGGCATCAGGTATGTCTTGGTCTATGGGTGGACGGAGAGAGGAGAAAGTTTCGCGACGGACAGGACAGGTGCCATCGAAAGAGGCATGCTGATCGCCAGAGTTGACGCAGAGAGGGGGGGAGGCATTGCAACATCCTACCACAGACTTCTCGAAGCCTCCTTTCGGACAGCTCTGGTTAGCACATCTGTCGGCGGAACAGTGGTCGAGGAGGGTGCAGATTGGGCAGGCTTGTGCCTCTTCTTTGCACATGGGAGCAGAGTGACAAAATCGCCAGCACTTCCTGCACTAGGTAGACTTGGAGGCGGAGTAGGCAGGAGCGACCGTGGGGGCACGGGAGAAGAGATGAATTCATTCGCCGAAAACGGGAAACATGGAGTGCGTCGACCGCAACAACAACCGAAGTTGTGCGCTTCTCGGCCCCCTTTGCCGGATCAGACTGCAGGAACCTAGCCCCAAATATGGGGATGTCAATAGCGTTGCTGATTGATTCAAGGAGTGAAGGGAACAAGTCAATAGGCTTGTCTGGAATAATAGAGAGCGGGAGATTATAAATGAGGAGTTCGACAGTTGTAGGTGCCTCCCTAAAGACCAGGAATGGATTTTCTCCAACTGGGAAACTCTGATTGAGCTTCCTGGCTATTGCATCAAAAAACGGGGAGTAAGCAGAAGACAGGGCGGATACCTGAGTCTGTGCCCACCTGGGACCAGGGTCCTTCAGCGGAGGATCCTCGCTTCCTCCTCCGAGGCTCCTCCAAAGCCGTCCACCTCACTTCATGCCTTGGCCCGGCGGTTAATTCCGCCAAGCATCTTCCACTAGACTCCTTGTGGCACAAGGTTTCAGACCTTATTGAGGTAATCTCTATCGTCCCGCTCGCCTCAACAGATCTCATGGCACTCCCGCTGTCGAGGGTACCCTCCGTCACCTACCAAGCCCTCAGAACTCCTCTGATACAGTCACTCCTCGCTGACTGGCTAGACATATGTCCACCAGTGCCCTCTGCCTATCCTTATGGTGCCTGCCTCACTCCCCATGCCTTTACTGGCCTTCCTCGATTGATATGTGGCCGCATACATCAGATCCGTACAGGTGCCAGCTACCTTGCCGCACATATATCCTGGACGAACAGGGACTCCAGCACCCTCTACCCGTTCTGTGAGGAAGACGATGAGTCCTTCCAACATGCTATTCTCCACTGCCCTGCTAAGGCTCACCCTCGCCCCACCCATCTCTCAGGTGTGGACGATATGGGGCCTGACCGTCCCCTCTGGCTCTCGGTTCCCCTCCTCATAGGGTTAGCTGAGTATCTCTAGGTAACTCGCACTGGCTTTCCTCCAGCCATGTTGCGCATTCGCGCCAGTACTGTGACTCCTGAGCCGGGTTCGGGCCCAGAAAGTGCTTAACACATATCTCCCTAGCTTGGCCCCGGCTTTCTAGGTATTGCTACTTCAAACTCCCCTGCTCGAGTTTCTCTTCAGGGTATTTTCTCTATGTTTTCTGAGTTTCCTTTGTTTCTGTTTGACTGCGGAGGTGGGCAGGCAGGCCGGGGAGGTTTTTAGTACTTATGAGTGTTTTTCTTATGAGTTATAAGGAGGGCTTTACTTTACTTTTCTTTTGTTAGTCATCGATGGCAATGCGACAGGGTTCTGATACTCCCGCCTTGAGAGTTTGCGCACGTGTTGTTTGAACTTTGATATTTCCTTTGTTAGTTTTTGTAATTAAGGTTTTTTATATGCCATAGCGCGAGCTGCATGCAGGATTTTGTACCTAAATCAATAATCACATGATTCAAAAAAAAGAAAAAAAAGCAGAAGACGGGGTGTAGGGGTTGGCAGTAAGAGTGACAGTGCCATTGCGACTAACAGAGGCAGTAAGAGATAAAGGTATGAAGCATTTGGCCTCTTTAAGCACAGTGGCCATGATGTCTGGAAGGGTGGCAGTCATGATGAATGAATCATTAAGGGGGGTAGGGGAAGTGCGCGGGGCAAAGAAACGACGTGGAGCAGTTGGGAGTGGTGGGGGTCATTTTGGGACACTAGTCTCGCTTGATGCAGTGACTTGTGCTGCAGTGGCGTTATTTTTGCCCTTTCCGCCCTTCCTGGTAACCTGTGCCCAGGTTTGTTCTTGGGGCTGCTGGGGATCGGAGACTGTATAGCCGGGAGAGGGGCCAGTATGAAAAAGTGCAGTAGCGGGGAATCGTTCGGAGTAGAGCTTGGCTTCCTCTGACTAAGGGTGACGAGAGGCAAAGAGGATAGCAGCTTGGGGTGAGTCGGGGTGGCGTTTGGCGTACGTATCCGGGTTACCATACCATTTCCGCTCGAAGAGGACAGGAAAATCTGGGGCTGTGATAGTATGAGATGAATTGCTGGTAGAGAGTTTCTTCTTCTGCTGCGTTGGTTTGGTCTGGACAGCAGGGGCCGGTGGAGGGAGGGCTTGAGGCGGTGGGGAAGCCACCTGTGTGGCGTGGTGGGAGGAGAGGGCGGCAACCTGGGAGGACAAATCCTTAAGGGACGTCTCAAGGTTGGATGTGGCTACTGGTGAGAGGGTGGCTGAGCGCCCCGCCTGGGCGGAGGTGAGGTTCCCAACCTGGGACGTTAGGAAAGTAACGGAGGCACCGAGGTCATTAACCATGGCGACAAGCTGGGCAAGAAGAGGGGTGATGGCAAGCTGACTATCGGGTAAAGTAGCGGTGGAGGCGTTGTAAACAGTGGGGAAAGAAGCCGGGTCAAGGCAAGCAAGCCTGGCAGCATGCCAAAGAATGTTGGCGACATTGTCAGCCTCCCCAGAGAGAGAGGCATGGCTGGATTGGGACGACGTTGAGCGAGAGATGGGATCAGCCCTACGGTCCTGGCGGGAGGAGGTAGACCGAGCAGGGTGTACAGCCGAGGCTGGGCCTGCACCAGTGGAAGCGAGAGGGGTAGACGACATCAGGGCGAGGCCACCGGGCCAGGCCAGACGACAGGAAGGTGGTGGAGAGAGAAAGCAAAGACAAACTACCGGTTTGACTTTCAAAAATCATCTCAGCACAGGTGAAATATATATTTCACTTGAAAATGAAGCCCAAGTGAAAAGCCAAAATAAGTGTATCGTGACGAAATGAAGACCAAACCCTGAGGTTTACGATGGCCAAATGCGGAAAGTATTTTAAGCGAGAGGAAAATAGAGGGCGCGGAGCGTGGTGTCTTTGTACCTTAAACAAATGCATACAATTCAAAAAAATAAAAATAAAAATAAAAAAACAAATCACAGCAGTTAGTGCTCTTCAAGCAAACAATCTAAGTAATACAATACCTAGACACTTGGGCACAGGCCAAGCCCATTGACAGTGACCTTCCATAGGTGCAAGATACTTGATAGACCTTCTCCCCTTATCTTCATATTATCTCGCTTATAGGGGAGACCTTTATTCAAATAACGATAGGACTTCCCATGATCACCATACCCACTATGAAAGAAAGATACTAGTCTACAATAATAGACTAAGAAGGCTACGTAAGCTACATGCTTCTGCTCCCCTCTTTCCCCCCCCCCTACCTTTCGCAACACCCCGTCATTCTGCACACGATTCCTTCTCCCAGACATTTGGTCCTCATTGTTGGGCCTCACGTCTCCACCCTCCCCTCGAGAACCTCTCAACCGCAATCCACGACCTGTCTTCTCAGGTTGCCAATGTAGACCTCTCCCCGCAACCCCAAAACCTCGCCCCACTCCAGGCATCTCTTCGGGACATTGCCTCCCATCTCCCGTCAGCCGCTGAGGCCTCTTTTCCTCCTCAACGCTCTAATGTTCTACAACAGGCTGCACACACCTCTAGGGGGGCTCATTCCGCCCCCACCGGCAACACCAACCCCGCTCGCCAAGAGAAAGGGAAGGAAAGAGCTTCTCCTGCTCCACCCCCACCACCGCTTACCACAGTCTGGCCCTCCCCCTCTGCTGACGCGGATCTTCCGAGATATGACATGTCAACTTCTCCTCCCACACTATATGGCAACCCAGAAGTGTTTTCCAAAAAATACCCCCACACCTGGGAAGCGGAGGAATTCGCCAAAGGGAAATACCCCCCCGGGCCTGCTTGGACCCCCTGCCATCTGGACCCGATTGGCGACCGCCCACCACCACGACCTCCAAGGCCACCCCCACCTATGCTCAAGCTGTCGCCCCTCCTGCTAAAGGAAAGAACGGTCGTCAGGCGAAAGGCCCTGTCTCGGCTTCCTCAGTTGCGGTTGCGTCGCGTGAGGTTTTTACGAAATCTCCCCCTCCTCTCCCCCAAGCTGTCCACAGATTCTTTGCCTATAGAACCACCTTCGAACCTCACCCAGTGGCGCTCTAAATAGCAGCCCATTTCCCTGACATCGCTGCCTCTGTTCTCAGAGAAGCCAACTGCTCCCTTCCCCTCTCCTTCACCTGCACTGTCAACAACAAAGGCTCAGTGTCACTTCTCGGTACCGACCTTCACACCCCTGGATCCACCTACACCCCCTACTTCGCTCCCCTTACCACGAGGTTGAACAAGGCCTTCCCGGTGGGGAAGTCCCCTTGGGATCACTTCAAGCCCACTCGGAACGAAACACAACTATTGATTCACTCCATGCCTCTCACCTTCCTCCCCTCAGATGATGTCCAACTCTTGCCCTCTTTTCATGAGTCCATCCGCAATGCCAGGGGAGTCTCCATTCTCTCAGCGCGTTACCTTAACCCGGACCCGGCATCTCGTGGTCAAAAAACAGCAACCTCCGCGGTTGTTCCTGTGGCCCCGCCCGACGCTTTCGCTCACCTCCCTTCATTCAACCTCTTCTCGCGAAACCGGAGAGTGGAGCAGGTGTTCTCCTCCTCCAAAAGCTCCCAGTGTAAGAAGTGCTGGAAGTTTGGCCACATCTCTAACCGCTGTCCCAGCAAATTGCCCGTCTGTCCTTTCTGCTTGCTCGCCCATACGAAAGCAGAGCATCACTGCCCTAACCCTTCCTGCCCTAAGGGTGGCAACCTCCAACCGATGCTCGCCTGCTGCCCGTCCTCGGTGGCGTGCTGTCCTAACCGCCAGGAAGAGCACTCTGCGTGCAGCCGGGATTGCCCCTCCCGCCCTAAAACCACCCCAGACGCACCAAAGGTGCCATCTGGACAGACGCAGTACAGCATGGATCTCGCTGAAGACCAGGCTGGCCCTTCGACGATCCTTCGTTCAACACCAGGTGCCCCTCCTCACATCCCAAGTACCCCTGTACTGCCCCGAGATGCTCCACCACCTAGGCAGAGAGCCCACCGCACCATCACCGATCTCGCCCCAAGAGAGAGTAGTAATGAATCCCTCGACTCCGACTCCTCTGAGGGCTCTGCCCAATAATGGAGAATTTCTTTACTCGATACACGGACAGCAGGGCTGTCTTCCCATCCTTTCCAATCATCCAACATATCTTCCTTGGGAGCTGGGATGTTTTTCTTTCACCCTTTCACAGGTTTACATTGTTGCCTCACCCCCCCATACTTGTTGCTATTCAAGATCGCCCTTCCAGGCGATCGGTTCTCCCGTCTTTTCCGGGATTCCTGTCCTTCACCCCGCCTCCGCCTGGCCGCCCCCAGGTGGCTATTCATGTTTCTTGAACTTTGAACCAGCACTTGTCCTGCTCTACTGTCTTTCACGATTCCTCAGAGATGCTTTCGGTAGAGGTTTTTTCTCCTGAGGGTCTTTTTGGATCCCCCCACCGTTCCCTCAGAGTCACCTCCATGTACCTTCTTCATACAAACCGTCCTCCTTACCGCTCCATACTACCCGAGCGGCTTTTTTCCTTTTGTTCCTACCCTCATCTTGATTTAGGCGACTTTAACCTTCACCCCCCTCTGGCGGATCCCTGCCGCTCTCTCTCCGAGAGGGAATGTATCATTTAAGCATGCTACCTTGATGCCGCCTTCAACATCCCATACCATCTGCTCAACACCGCCGGGGTTTACACTCATTTCCCTTTTGACCCCATTTCGAGGCCTTCCATTTTGGACCTAGCCTTCGCGAATACCGCTCTCTCCCCCTTTGTCTCCTCATGGGACACACCCCTCCCCTCCACTGGTTCAGATCACGTTCTATGTGTAATAATACTGAAACCGCCCGAAATCATGCTTCCCCACCCCACTCCCTCTGGAGAGCCAAGAGGTTCGCATTTGGTCGCCCACCACAAAGGTTCCCGGACCTGCTAGGGGCCTCTGACCTGGCCGAGGTAGCAGAGACGCTCCTTCACCACTTTTTCCCCCCTGAACCCCTGCCTCCCCTGCTCCTCCGCCTCAGGCCCGATGAGGACTATACCCCCCTCATCTCCGAAGAAATATCCAGGGCCCTCTCCAAATCCTCGAATACCTCCGCCCCTGGCCCCGACCACATCCCGTACTCGGTTTGGAAGTGCGTACACCGCCTCAAGCCCTCCCTTCTTCCCTTCCTTCTTAACCCCCTGTTAGCCCATGGTTTTCACCCTCCCTCCCTCAAGAAGACGCTTGGTATCATCCTCGATAAGCCAGGCAAGCCCTCATACCACTCACCCTCCTCTTTAGGGTTATCGTCCTCCTTCGAACGCTCTCTAAAATTCTTGAGAGAGTGGTAGCCTCCCACCTCTCGGCCCAAGCGACAATCTGCTCCCTCATCTACCCCCTCCAATGTGGGTCCCTCCCTGGGAGATCCACCGCCGATGCCGCCCGCGTCCTGCAACACAATGTGGAGTCCTTCCACCGCCTCAGCTTCAAAGTCTCCACCCTCTTCCTTGATGTGAAACGGGGCTTTGACAACATGGAGTCTGCCTCACTCCTCTCTCTCCTCCGCAGAAAGGGGGTCACCCATACCTGGTACAGTGGGTCAGCTCGTTCCTCAGGGACCGCACCTACCGCCTGACGTTCCAGGGGTCCCCCCTCCTTTTCGCTCCCATTTCAGTCGGTATCCCTCAGGGCTCCCCTATCTCCCCCCTACCATTCGTCATATAGGTCTCCTCCCTCCACCTGGAGATACCCAGGTCACTTATTATCTCCTACGTCGACGACTTTGCTGTCACCGTGGCCTCGCCTTCCTACAGGACTAATGTTCGCCTCATTCAAAAATCCTTCTTGTCGCTCAAGAGAAAGGCCTCCCCAATCAACATCTCCTTCTCCTTCCCGAAAACCGAGCTGATCCACTGGAGGACCACCAGGAGCAAGAAGTCACCGTGCTCCCTCCCAGTGCAGCTTGAGAGCCAACTCGTTTACCTGCAACCCCGCCTGAAATGGCAAGGCTTCATCTTCACCACCTCCTTTAACCCTAGGTCACACTTCTCTAGGAGATACACCCTTGCGAACGCTGCTCTGGCTACTATTGGCCGCCTCTCCCCCCCAGGGATGGACCTTCCCCCCTACCTTTGCCTCTCCTTGGCGCGTTTGCTCCTAGCTCCGATTCTCTTGTACGGGTCTGCTGTCTGGAACCCTCCCCCAACTATCATGAACTCGATGTCCGTTTTTTGGCGACGGGTCTGTAGGTGGATCACTAACTGTTGTTCCACCACCAACACAACATGTTTGCACAGGGAGGCCTGTCTTCCCCCGCTACCAGCTCTTATACGCGACCAACACCGCCTTGCTGGCCTAAGCCTTATTTGCTCACCCCCGGAGGTCCCTGGCTTGGCACGCCTCCCCAAAACCATCCCCACCTTGTCACCCCACCGTGCCCCATTGTTGGCGCGCAGGAAGATTACCTCCCAACCTTATCTCTTAATCAACCTCGATTGGCATTCCATTCCGGACAAGGTCATAAACCCAAGATACCGACACAACGCCATCACAGCGTTGGCTAACGCGGCCGTCCCCCTCAAACACAAAGTGGTTACTTTACCACCCATCTCCCTCCATTTGACGGATTACCTGCCCCCAGTCCCGGGGGTTGTCCCATCTTACGCTAGCCTCAAACTAAGAGCTAAACAACTCCTCCTCTCCGACTGGTCTGCGACCCCAGCCCCCCGGTCCTACCCCTAGCCGCACTCGACACGCCCCCATCCCTTTATTAGCCTAGGCAAATGTGTTGCCGGGAGGATACACCAGATGCGCTCTGGAAAAGGTTATCTCACGGCTCACCCCTCATGGGACAATCCTGATGCCAACACTACCTGCCCGTTATGTTCGGAGGCCCCTCAAACCTTCGAACACAGCATCCTGTCCTGCGCCTCCTCTGCCCATCAGAGATCCCGCCTCTTCCAAGGGATCTCAGACTTGTCCCCCAAGGCCCCGATCTGGTCCAACCAGCAGCTGCTCATTGCCCTTGCTGAGTTCATTCGCACCACTGCCACTGGTTTCCCCCCTGGGATGCCCCTGCTTGCTCCCTCCCTCCACACTCCCCCGCCAAACCCCCTCCTCCCCTCTACCTCCCCTCCCGCCCCTGGCCCTCAAGACTAGTTAGCGGTTTATGACTTTCTTTTTTAGCTTCGGCTGCTTTGCGACGCTTGTTGGTCGCGTTGGGGGAATTGGTTACGTTTGTTTCATTTGTTGATTGTTATGTTTGATTTTCGGCACGCTCCGCGCCCTCTATTTTCCTCCTGCTTAAAATACGTACCGCATTCGGCCAACATAAACCTCAGGGTTTGGTCTTTATTTCTTCACGATACATCCATTTTGGCTTTTCACTTGGGCTTCATTTTCAAGTGAAATATATATTTCACCTTTGATTGAGAGGATTCTTGGTAAATCAAACTGGTAGTTTGACTTTGCTTTCTCTCTCCCCCTCCTCCCTGTCCTCCGGCCTGGCCTTTTGGCCTTGTCCTGATGTAGGCTACCCCTCTCGCTGCCACTGGTGCAGGCCCGGCCTCGGCTGTTGGCCCTGCTCGCTCTGCCTCCTCCTGCCAGGACCGTAGGGCTGATCCCATCTCTCATTCATTGTCGTCCCAGTCCAGTCATGCCTCTCTTTCCTGGGAAGCTGACAATGTCGCCAATATCCTTGGGCATGCTGCCAGGCTCGCTCGCCTTGACCCGGCTTCGTTCCCCACTGGTTACTATGCCTCCGCCACCACCTTCCCCGATAGTCAACTCGCTATGGCCCCCCTTCTCGCCCAACTCATCGCCATGGTTAATGACCTTGGTGCCTCTGTTACCTCCTTGACTTCGCAGGTTGAGTCCCTCACCTCCGCTCAGGCAGAGCGCTCAGCCACCCCCTCACCACCAGCCACATCCAACCTGGAGGCGTCCCTCAAAGACTTGTCCTCTCGTGTTGCTGCTCTCTCCTCATACCGCGCCACACAAGTGGCACCCCCACTGCCTCAAGCGCCACCCCCTCCCGCCCCTGCCATCCAAGCCAAACCTGCTCAGCAGAAAAAGAAACTTGCCACCCGCCTCGCGTCTCGTACGGTCACCGCCCCGGATTTTCCCTTCCTCTTTGAGGAAAGATGGTATGGCAACCCAGACACATACGCCAAACTCCACCCGGACTCACCCCAAATGGCTATCCTCTTCGCTTCTCGCCACCCCCAATCAGAGGAAGCCAAACTTTACTCTGAGCGTTACCCAGCCACCTCTCTCTTTCATACCGGTCCCCCCCCGGTTTCACCGTTTCTGATCCCCTGCAGCCCCAAGAACAAACCTGGGCACAGGTCATTACGAAGGGCCGTAAGGGCAAGAAAAACGCCACTGCAGCACAAATCGCTGCGTCAAGCAAGAGTAGTGTCCCCAAAGGACCCCCACCACTTCCCGCTGCTCAATGTCGTTTCTTTGCCCGCCGTACCTCTCCAACCCTCCCGCACGATTCGTTGATCATCACTGCTACCCTCCCCGACATCATGGCCGCCGTTCTTAAGGAGGCCAACTGCTCGCTACCCCTCTCCCTTACTGCCTCCGTCAACAGCAATGGGGCTGTTACCCTCATAGCCAATCCCTACACTCCGTCTTCTGCTTACTCCCCCATTTTTGATGCAATGACGAAGAAACTCAATCAGAGTTTCCCGGTTGGAAACAATCCGTTCCAGGTTTTCAGGGAGGCTCCTACAAGTGTCGAACTCCTCATCCACAATCTTCCTCTTTCCATTCTCCCGCAAAAGCCTACTGACCTCTTCCCCTCACTCCTTGAATCAAGCAGCAATGCTATTGACGTCCCCATATTTGGGCTAGATTCCTACAGTCAGATCCGGTGAAAAGGGCTGAGAAGCGCACAACCTCAGTGGTTGTGGCAGTCGACCCACTCCACGTTTCCCGGATCGGCGAATCCGTGCGGCTCTTCTCCAGCGCCCGCACGGTCGCGCCCGCCTACTCTGCCTCCAAATCCACGCAGTGTCGGAAGTGCTGGTGTTTTGGTCACTCTGCTCCACTATGCAAGGAAGAGGCACAAGCTTGCCCGATCTGCACTCTCCTGCATCACCGCTCCGTCCACAGATGTGCTAACCAAAGCTGTCCAAAAGGGGGCTTTGAGAAGTCTGTTGTGGGATGCTGCAACGCCGCCCCCCCTCTCTGTATCAACTGTGGTGGTCAGCATGCCTCTTTCGATAGAACCTGTCCCATCCGCCGCGAAATCCTCTGCGCTCTCCGTCCTCCTAGGGATCAAGACATTCCTGATGCCCCCGATGCGGGCCCCTCCCAAACCACCCCTCAGGGGCCAACCATTCACCCTGCTGTACCGGCCACTCCAGCCAGGCACAGTCCTCGTTTCCCCCCCACTAATGAATCTACCCAACCTGAAACCGTTAGAATGGTTCGCAGCGCGTCCGCAAAGTCTAGCCTTGCCGCTCCCCTCCCCCGCTGGAACCTCTTTGCTGCTGGCAGCACCCTCTGCAGAGCTAGCACCGGTGCCGACTGGAGCGAGCCCGCACCGACCGACGTCTACATGGATCTTTAGATGTCAATAAGCCCAGCCCCAACACAGAGTCCTTCACCATCCCAATCTTTTCATTACCCTGGTTGTTAAAATCTTTCCATTGTTCAGCATAATTGTCTCGGTAGCAGTAATGTTTTTCAAACTCTTTTTAGTTTTTTTACTTCGGTAGAAAGTTCTCCTCATATTGTGGCACTTCAGGATATTCCTCTTTGGAGGAACTGTCCTCCTGTATTTCGCAACTATAAATGTTTTTTTCCTCCAGCAATTGACAGCTATGAGCCACGGGTTGCGACTTATGTTCACGAAAGGCTTTTAAGTGTTATTTCTATTCTTCGATTGTTTTTTGAAAGGGGCGACCTCATGGCAGTGAACTTTCACTCCCCTGAGTGGCTTTTTGATTCTTCTCATAATTTGTTTCGTGTGTACAATGCTTACTCCATCCCTAGTGGTCACACTAGGTCAGTTTCTCCTGTTGATTTGTTTCCTCAGCATGATTTTCCTACACTTGTTCTTGGGGATCTCAACATTCATCACTCCGCTTCCGACCC
>Ga0307509_10003400_pt1 | contig 24215 bp, 16 predicted proteins | sample 10_EM_MG_FD_202245 | JGI IMG/M metagenome (GOLD analysis project Ga0307509, IMG submission 202245) | Populus trichocarpa ectomycorrhiza microbial communities from riparian zone in the Pacific Northwest, United States - 10_EM | ecosystem: Host-associated > Plants > Roots > Unclassified | place... | reverse complement strand
GACCGTGAGCGAAGAGGACAGAATGCCGACCGTGCAAAACCTAAGCGAGGTGCAAAGGAAGTGCGGGGTAAGGGGGAGAACTGAACTTCATGAGCGGGAGTCAACGACGAACAGGAACAAGAACCCCGTGGAGGAGGGGGTAGACCCCAGAGGGAGAGGAGGGGTTGTAGCATCGCTCCCCTAGGCAGAAGCCATCAAGGGGGAGGAGAGGGGGTGGTGCAGGAATCCCACGATGATTTCCCTGGTGTTGAGATTTCAATCGCCGGAGGTGTAGGGGAGATGGTTCGTGTCAAAATAACCCTTATAAAGCACTTATTATATAGAAAAATCATAATAATTATGGTATCTCAATATATAATATCTATAAGGCCCTGCCTGGCATGTCACAATATAAAAATATACTATATTTCTGAAAACACCATATTTCTTTATCCAGAGAGCACAAATTCTATAATTAAAAATTTTAAATCATAGACAGATAGAAAATATCTACTAGTATATTCTGCATAAATGGTGAAGCAATAGGATGTCTTACTGTTGTGCAGTAATATAGATTATAATGTTCCAAAATATAGAATGTCTTATTCCACAATATTTCGCAATATCCTAATTTCTGCTACTGCTTAAGTGGAACACCTTCAATTGCTTCCCTATTAATAGAGTATATCCTAGAGTATATTGGCTATCTCTCTATGATTTAATATTTCTAATTATGGATATTTTGCTCTCTGTATAAAGAAATCCACTGTTTTCAGAAATATAGTATATTTTTATATTGTGACATGCCGAGCAGGGCCTAAATTAATTATTTTCCTGTAGGATAACTTCTCTATAATATAACTTTATCATCAAGATATTTTTGGTTCTTATCACTCACTGCTTCCAACTTAATGAGTATCATTGTAAAATTTCTTCAAGAGGCTCTTTTGTGAAAAATATTTTAAATGAGTTTGTCAGCAGCCAACGGTGCCAAATTGACAACGGCCGTTTCTACAGGTCCAACCATTTCACACTGGAACGGTCCTGAATGGGCCCTGCGCAACCAAATAGGGCCTAAAGGGGTGAAACTAAATATATTTCTGGCCTGTCTAGCATGGTGCTCAAGAATTAATTATGTCGCTGTTTGTTGTGAGAAATTTTTCTTCTGGAAACAGCACGAGAAAAGCATGGGGTTAGTCAGCTGGATGATCGATTCAGACAAATATCTAAGCATCATAAATCAGATAAGATTCTACAGAAGATCTATGATATGTTCCCGGTGAAGACAAATTTTTCTGGAAAAATGCAATTCATGTTCTCTGGAATACCGTATTCCATTTTCAACTCTTATGCGGCATTTTCTAAATTGTGCCTGCCTTGAAGAGCATTAACTTTCGTCACCTGCTGCTCTGATTTGCCCAACCAGAAGTGTGATGCCTGACTGAAAAAATGTGCCTGTGTGAGACAAGCCAAGGCGCACCCTTGATTCTGCGAAAGATCTCCCTGCCTTCCCGACATTATTTACTAAAAATAAATACATAAAGAGAGGAGATATGATACCGGTACAATATGAAGAAGAGGGAATTAGAGGGGTAAGGATAAGGATAAGGATAGCACCACAATAGTATTAGCCTCGATAAAGATTCTCGAGTTCCTCCTAGGCGCGTTTTCCAAACGCAGGGGAAAATCAGCTCTTTTGCAAAATCAGAGTTTGGTCTTGGCTTGTCTCACCCCGACACCTTCTCACCTAAAACACAGCCACAAGATCTTTTTTCGTGTACTACCTTATCATTATCCTCATCTATCACTGCTACGCCTGATGTTGCTTGTGCGCTTTTGTGGAGTCTGTATATTGGACTTCTACAAAACTTATACACCCAGACAAAAATCTTAATGGCAACAAATTGGACTATTAAGAGTATTTGAAAAGTCGTTTGCACGACACCTTAAGGCGGGCTGCCTTTCTACCCGAAAAAAGGGAGGGGCTCAAAAATTTCAGATTGACCATTGGAGGCCAACAATGTTGCTCTAAATTTAAATTTCAATATATTCCAAGGCTAGGGCTACTCTGCCAGATACTGGATACATACTTGGAATTATCCGGCCGTATTCGCAGATATCATACTAATACCTTTCTTCAAACACCCTCATCTCCTCCGACTTTGCCCCCCTAACCCAATATCATTTAGTAAAAAACCAAAGTTGATTCGGGCTATATTTGTTCTTTCGAACGTGCCTGGTGCCAGCAGTCAAGGTCGGGTTGGGTTATCTTTATGAGCGGATAGACCAATTGAGTCTCTGAACTGGACAACACGTGGTGGTGTGTTCTCATATTTTCATACATTGGATTTTGTTACATCCCGGTTTATGTGAATTTCAGCACAATGGAAACCTTCCTAGGGAAATTCCATAGGTTCTCTCTGGGGCACTGTTTGTGGGTGATGGGTGAGGGACTTTTTCTTTCTTTTTTTTCTCCCAGGACTTTCAAAAGCATGTCAGGTGAGAGTTGCCGGTAGCTAGGCCCCTGGTTGAAGGGTGAAGGGAGGAGGAAGGCCTGGTAAGGGTGGGATAAGAAAGATTGAGGGGTATGGAAAGCCTAAGATACTCGAGTAGAGTACGGGCACCTGCTAGATATTATACGGGTGCCCGCGCATGTAGGAAGGAGGTTTTTTCCTTTGGACGGAAGGGGTGGGGGTATGATATAGGTATTGTGCCTTCCTCTGCTTTATTTTTTACTTCCTAGGTTGGTGAAAGAAAGTGGTACTGTACTTGCACAGTATATGTTCATAAGTTCATAATTCTTGGTACATTATTACTCTCGAATACCTCTCTTCCCCTAAAAATTTCTATCTACCTACCTTTAATACCGGAATATTCACCCATCGACGAAGCTAACTACTGGCGCAACAACCCACAGTGTCAACATGACCAAATCAACCCACCAGACAGAAAAAAAACCAGAAACCGGTACCACTGCCGCCATCTTCTCTTCTCACTCCTCCGCAAATGCGGCCTGGGCATCCCTTATCCCAATCTCACTCTTACAACTCCAAACAAACCTCACCATCATCCTCCAGCAGATACTCTACCGCTCCCTCGACTTTCTCCTCCGACAGGGAATGAGTTTACGCCTCCGATGGGGAAAATTCAAAGACGCACTCTTTTATGAAATGTTGTTACTGCTGCTGCAGCCTAATCCTGTTATGCTGGTTCTTATGTGGCCAGGTTGGATTGTGATTCTGGCGGTGGTTCTGTGGAGATGGTGGGCTGGAGCCGGGGATGTCGTGTAGTGAAAATTTGGGGCGGAGATGCAAATATGTGTTTTGTGCATTGTTTGGAGAAGGCGTAATAACTCGTAATGCAAGACGTGGATATTGTGCTTTTTTGTTTTTTGTTTGAAAGTTAGGCAAACAGCGCGGATTGTGAGGTGATGGTGAGGCCGACAGGCTTACAGTGAGAAAGGCGTGGGGTAGAGTCTGGTGTTGTTTGAGGGCTTGCCCAAGCCGACAGGTCTAATATTGTAGGAAAGGAGGAGTTGCCAAGATACCAATTATTATATCATACCATGTTTCACTTTAGCCTCTTTGCTGACTCCTACCGCGATCCCACTCTGGTCACTCAAGAGCACCTTTTCTTCCGCCCTTTCCACCCCCCCCCCTTTCTCACTCCTTCCTCCCTTTCTCTCCGCTCATCGCCAACACCTCTCCACCATGGAGACCCAAAATGGCGGCTTCCTATCTTTGCTATTCAACAGCTCAATGTTTAGATTTGTCATGTCCCGACCGGACGCCGTCACCTTGCTAGCAGACGTTACAACCGATCCGGTAGCTGTGGCTAGCAACGCCCTGCAGCAGATCACCGAGGCACCGGAGGCGGTCGGGAGTGTCGATTCAGTATTAGAGACGGCGACGATGGCGACGTCAGGTCCAGGAAGAGGAGTCCGGAACGTATTTACCTATGTTACTAGTCCGTGGGCTGTCCTGTGCTTGTTCATGGTTAGTGTGTTGGAGTCCCCTCGTTTACTGTTCCCGTTTCTATTGGCTTTCCCTCGTCCCGTTTGTTTTTTTGTGATTTGGGCTACGAGTAATGTCGTTCCGTTTGAAGGATTCCTGTTGTATACTCCCAGGTTTGGCATTCTTGCTCAAATCTGGTTTGTATGCGGCAGCAATTCCCCCTAAAAAACGCTTCGACATTACCTTCCCCTTCGGAGAGCGTCCTCATAACTACACTGATACACAAATGTAATCGTGGCTGCTGTTCTCCGGTTGGCATCAACATACGAGCGGGGTTCAGGGTTCTCGGTATACCGACACCGTACTCGGGTTGCCGGATGGGAGCTGGTGCTAACACGCCGGGGGAAACACAGCTCTGTTCCCGGGACTTGGGTAAGCTTGTATTTTTCGAACATGAAACCGAGTTTCAACTCACCAGTCAAGGTGTGCCTTGCTGGGTGCGGTGTACCAACTCGAGCAAACGGACATCGCAAAGCTCTTTTTTCGGATGAAAGTGCGCCGCGCATACTCGTATCCACAAGGCTCTCCTTTTACTCGAGACGCCCCGCTAGCTCCGACCCTAGTGGTGGGACCAGGGCGACATCCTCCACCAAGAGGTCTTCTTCAATCAAGTGACCGCTACTCCATAAACGGTATTCACATTTTTTCCTCAGTTCATTATTTCCGCAATCTGCGGGCGGGGGACCACCGAGTCTTTGCGATGGATCAGACACTGCGAGAACTTTGTGGCTACGAGCATACCGAGAATTTCCAACCTCCCTACGATAGCAGCCACAGCTACATACGTGAACCAGTGTGGTTATGAAGGCTTTTCCACCAATAGTGTCTCGGTAGTGCTTATGATAGTGTATGATATTCGCTGCCTTTCGCTGACACATCTGCTCTTTATTCCCGGAATTTAGGCCTTACTTCTGAATCGGACGAGTATCTACGCCTCGCTACGGAGACCGCTTGCCTTAACCACCAGGACTCGGTTCTTCATGCGTCTCACACCTATCCTTCTCTGCCTATTCCACATTTACAATATCTCTCTTGCGCTCAGATGTCAAACAAGTGAGGTCTACCTCAGCGACGGATCGCCGAGGCCTGCTGGCGGGTTTCTGTGGCAGGTCGCGAGAGTGGGGAACTGGTGGATGGATGACTTGCAGGTTTGTGAGGCTGTGGGGATGATTCCGAACGACGCATGGGCGGAACAAGTTTATGAGTGGGGTGGAATGAAGGCTCCACCGGAATTGTACGCAGATGCCGAGGTTCCTGGATTCGATAAGCCTGCTATGGATACTGCCGACAAGGATTCTGATGGGAAGCTGGTGGAAAATGGGGGGCAGAAAGAGATCAAGGATATGGAGCCTATCAAGGGGAGTATGGCGCTTCTGTGGCCGTTCTACAAAACCGTTTGTTTCAGCCAGTTTGTTGAGAGTTTTGTCTGCGCTGTCACGGCGCGCAATCCTGCTGCGGAGACTGGTATGACGCTCATGGAGCACTCCCTCGCCTTTGCCGAAGCAGAGTTTTTAGCCGTGCCCAAGGTTTTCGAAATCCAATCGGCCCCCTCAGACAACGTGACCACAGCCACGGATAACCGTAGGGTCCTTGTTCACACGGAGAAGAACGTCCCCCCGGAAGTTCTCTATATCTCGCTCATCTCTGCCCTCGGCCACCTCACAAGCCACATTCTGGGCGTTTTCAACCGACAGGAAAAATACCGATTACTCAGCACAGGCATTTGGGGCGTTGCATTTTTGAGTGGCTTTGCATGGGCACTAATTTTTAGATCCGAATCCGGTGCCGTGCTAAATTTCCCTACTGTATGCGTGGTTGGGTTCATTCCTCACTTGCTTATCTTCGCCGGGATCTTTGTTTGTGGGGGGATTTACGCGCTCGCTTTAGTGCTTACTTCGCTTTTCCCTCCACCTGGAGTCAGTGAGAGGCCGAGCTTCCGTGCTGGGCTTGATAATTTACAGGCGAATTTAACGTTGGGGACTATTACCATTAATAATAGTGATGATTTTTATACCACCTTGTTGAAGTTGGGGTTCCAGTGCTTGACGGCGGCTAGCGAGGCTACTTATTTGAATGAGGGGCGGGTGGTCAGGCTTCCGGCGTGGACTTGGTTGGAGGACCAGAGGACTAAGGTTCTTGATTCCCAGAGGAAGTTAGGTATAGGTGGCGGAGGTGCAGCCCCTGGGTTAATCGGAACCGGTGTCGGTAATGGCCCATACTCCCAGGAACGCAAAGACGTAAAGGGGATTATGGCACCTAAGAAGGGTAGAAATGGCACCGGAAGCAGCAGATGGGCCGGCGCTGGGGAAATGATGCGAGGGGTATCAGTCCTTCTCGTCACTCTAACTTCCCGCTGGGCACCAATTTTATTCCGCGCCCGTGGAAGAGATCCACCTGACAGCCCGGAAGCGGTTGACGCGGCTCAAGGCACAGCTCTGGGATCCGAAGAGCAAGATACAGACTCAGCATCTCTCTACACCCGCTTCATCGGGAATATCGAAGGACCCCTCTGGGCGGACTCGGACACGAGTGGCGACTTCCGACCCGACCACTCCATAGATGACGATGCCAGCACCGTAATCTCCGCAGCGTCAGACCTAGGGTCTCTAACAGATTTCTCCTACGATTCCGACGACTCCCAACCCTCCGGCACGCGAACACCCACCCAATCACACCCCTATCCCTCCCGCGAACCTTCATCCTCCCCCTCCCCTCCCCAATCTCCGTTCTCGGAAATATTTTCAACACCAGCAGATCTCGCCACCCTCCTCGACCCACAAACCCCCGAAGACCGGGCCCAAGCGCAAGCCCTCGGCCGCCACTTGAAGGCGCCCAACATTCTCACCCGGTCAACCTACCACTCTGCCAACGGCGCATCAGCTTCCCTGGAATCCATCATACTGCAGCAGCGCCGACCCTTGTCTGCTACCACTGGCTCAAGTTATAGCTCGTGCGTGGTTTGCCAATCTGCCACCAGGACCATCATCGTTTGGCCGTGTAGGTGTCTCGCCCTGTGTGAGGATTGCAGAGTTTGCCTTGCGCATAATAATTACAAGAGCTGTGTGTGCTGCCGGCAGGGAGTGGAGGGGTTTTCGAGGATTTATGTGCCGTAGTTTTGGGGGTGGGGGCTCCCCCCCTTTCATTACTTTACTCCTTATCTTTTGATAGTTTTTGACTTTTTTTGTTTTCATTTTTTTCTCTTGTTACTAAGGGCATTGTTGGGCATCAGGTTTTTCTTTTTTCTCTTTTGCTATGTCTGGTTTGGTCTGGTCTGGTTTGGTCCGTGTTGGTTTAGTATGCATTGCTGGCTGGCTAGTGGCATGGCATTCAGATGGGTGCATAGAGATCATGGTGTCGCAGTCTTGTTAGGTTTCCCAGCGGGGGCTCAAGGCTATATCTGAGCCCGTTTCACTTTCTCCCTTTCATTATTAGTTTTTTGTTTTCTTAGCGCCGCCTTTACCATCCGCCCCTGCTATGTCGTATTAAGTTACTACTAGCAAAAACTCTCACCGGGACCACTGGATGGGGGTGAGTCGGATGGGTATGATACTACGATTGTGCTCAGAGTAATGGGGCTTTTGCAGAATATGAGTAATTGGGTTCAGGTATCCATATGGGTTGGGGTTATATTTAGTTAGACTACCAATATTAAACTACTGTGCGCTAGAAGGTCAAGGTTGATCTAGCGAGCCACCGGGAAGGGGGCGTTTAGTCATGGAGTATCACTCGGGATTGAGCCTTCTTTTTCTCCTTTCTTTACGGGGGTGGGGCGAGTTCTGGGTTTGACCAAGCCCGGAACCCTAGCGGGGAAGTGAGGGGCTAATTTTTTTCCTTTGGTGTGAGGCGGTGAGAGGGAATCTCCTTGGACAATGGAGTGTTCCGGCCTTGTGACATGCTGAGAATTGGGAAACGAGAGAAAAGCTGCTGGGTTCCCCACTCGGAGACGAATCACCTTCGATACGCGCGAGTGAGCTCGTAGAGAGCTGTGGTTGGGCGGGGGGCGGGATTGGGCATGTGTGAGAAGGGGAAAGTTTGGTGGAGGGACCTCTATGCGAGTAGGGGAAACCTAGTGCTCTGGTGGACGGGCATACTGTCGTTTGGGTTGGATTTACTCTGTATAATATTATATGATGGTATCCTACTTGAAATTATTATTTTTTTGCTAGTGTCCTTGCTGGAGAATTGCGGAATGAAAATCAAGCCCTCCGGGTTTTGCTCAAGGGGGTGTGGATATAGAATATATATATTTCATTTGAATTATACCTGGATGCTTTTTGCTCTTAGTGCTTTCCGGATTCCTGCTTTCACTAAGTGCTGGACTTTCGAGTTGGGGCTTGCGGGTTTCTACCTCTTGTTTTCTTTCTTTCTTTCTTTCTCTTCTTTTGATGTAGTTTTAACTGGTTCACATCCTCCGGATAGGCCCTGGGTTTAATATTATGTCAGTAAATGGTAAAGAGTGCCTGGAACACATAAGAGGAATGGGATAAACACTTCTAGACACCTCAATCCAAATCTCTACTCAATCGTGCAGGCATAATATTATTATGATAAAAATAATTTTGAAGGAGTGGTAAAACTGCCATTGGAACATGGACATGAAGGGATTAACCCCCCCCCGCTTAGTAGATATATATATATACACGGCTGTGAGGTACTCTATCCATCAGCCGGCAATGGAAACGGGGAACTGAGAAGCTGCCCCTTGAACGAGGGAAAAAAAAATTCATTCCAGATTGACCTGATCGATGATCTTGGCCGAATACCGCACCGGGTACTGCAGAGTAACTTCGGTGCTAACTTGTGGGCGTGAGGCCGAAATACTCTGATTTTCTGGCTGGGGGAAGTGGTAGTCCAACTTTGCGGATACGATGGCTCTTTTGCTCGGATTCTTCTCTCTTTTTTCTTCTTTCTCCTCCTTCCTCGCTGGTAGAGCCCGTTATTCTCTTGTTCTAATGCGTCTCTTGTCGCGGATGGCTTCAGATATCGTGCCGGCAATGCCAATCAACCCCTCTGTCCGGCCTTGCCTGTTTGTGATGGGTAAACGGGCAGTCCCCCCCCCGCTGGATAGTCCATTGTGATAAGGGGAACTGGTGGGATCTATTTGGACCTCGCTACGGGTGCTACAGGCATAAGCGCGGAAGTCAGTAGGGGGATATGAATAGGAGGAAAATTGTGCTTTCCTGCCCATGGTCGAATAGTATCATTCCTTTTTGTTGTGCTACCCTCAAAAGTATTGTTCGCTTCCCATGTTGTTTTCGTGCTGACATAGTGTTAGTCTTGTGGGTAACAGCTTTTTCTCTTTTTCCCCCATTGGCTTTCGTTTTATTATATCAGCATTGCTAGCTAATCTACCTTGCCTCTCATCACCGCGCTGTCTCTGCCATACATGAGACGTTATCGTAGAATTCTTCATAGACCAGAGGACCGAATAAACACCACTATGGTACTGTGTAGAACAAAGAGTTTGTTTGGTTAGGGCGGTGAGTCTGAGGTTTTCAAGGTGGATGATCTTTGGGTGGTGTTTGGGATATCATATCGGCATATGGACAGCGTCCCGCAGATAGAGAATCACGTTACGGAGGCGAAGGGGTTTTGGGTGGTGCACATTTCTGAGATATTATACTTCAAAGTTGACCTTCGATAGTGCGAGGACTCGGGAGTGAGATCCTGCGTTCTTATAGTGCGAAATCTCTTTGATTGAAGGGGGTTTTGGGGGATAACTTAGCACCTCCGGGGGTAGGGCCGATCTTGATTTCGAGTGTGAGGGTTTCCCTGGTGTAACGTAGTGCATTCTTAGAAATTTGGAGTGGTGTGGGCAAATACCGGTACTTGATTTAGCTCAGGCGTAAATAGACTAAATATGATATATTATTATGAATTTCGCCGTAAACAGTATTCGGCGTGCTGCAACTTTATGTAGACGACGGATGAGGTAACAAATGAGGCAATCCTTCGAGCAAGAGCGAGCAGACCCCCTAAAAAACTGTTTGGAACAGTGGTACAATACCGCAGAAACTTTCACCTCCCAGGGTATCAGTGTTTCGCTCTCCGGGCAATAATCACACAGCCCCGAACCATCCCCCGCTTATCCCATAATCCAAATACCCACCCCGCAACCTTCCACTTTTTCCAACCACCCACGCCCCAACGCTTCGCTTCCTGGCTCCTCTGCCTGATATATGTCGCCAAGCCAGCAAACACATCGGAGGAAATATCCTCAATCTCGATCTCACTCGATGCGTACCCAGCGACAACCAGCATGTCAGTATACTGCTTTGGAGTCATGAAATTGCCGTAAGGAAGCCCCATCCCCACGGAAATGGCCCATAGCACCCCCTTTTCCCACCACTTCGCTTGCTCACTCAGCAACAAGTCGAACGCAACGAGCGACCCTAATTCCGCAGCATGGCGCAGCGTCTTTTCTCTATTCGGTCGGAAGTGGTATAAACAATCCAGCGCAAGTGTCCAAGTTTCCGACCCATCCCCAGCTTCAATCTTCCATGTATCGGGGTCCGCACCGTCGCCCAGGCACAACTGAGCTCGCCGCTTATCAATAGAGGCAATTTTTCCCATCCTCTCTTCCGAGAATGCTAGCTGTATGGGGTTATTCGTAATTCCACTGTATCGCACCCCCGGCAACGTTTGTAGTATCGCCAGTGTCTGATCCCCGCAACCGAAGCCGATGTCTATTATACGTACCTCACCCTTGGTGTTTCCGGAGAGGAGTCCAGAATTCTCGAGTAAAAGGGTAAGTAAGGCGTGGCAAGCTTCTGGGAATGAGCTTGTGTTCTTCCAGTAGCCCATGTTCATCCACATTGTTTGCGGGAATAGGGAGGCATTGAGGGCGACATGGTCAAGGGCGTAAGGGTCTGAGGATTTTAGACGGCGGACGAAGATGTAGATGATTAAGAGTAGGAATGATGGTAATAGGACGCTCATGGCTCGATTGGGGAGGCTGATGTTGGTGGTGGGATTCTTGGGGTTGAAGTGGGGTCTGTCGAAAGCTGATGAGAATAGGGGTTGGATGCCAAGTCGGGAGCGAGGGCATCGGAGCGGGGGGGCGGTTAGTACGGAGGTACAGCGTGTAAGTTTTGTAGGTTCCACAAATGAGGACTGCCACCCTCACTCCCTGTGTAACCTACAAAACTTACACGCTGTACCTCCGTATACGACAACTCGCGTTCAAAACCCCCTCTCTCGAGTGGGGGTGTTTAGTCTGACGCCGTTACAAGTAGTCTTCTCTAATGATGACAAAAGATGGGACAAAAAAAATGCCGGGCATTTACCTGCGGAGGCACGGGATCCAGCGACCACTAGGGGCTCATGGCACAAGCCGAGTTAACGCAACTGATGTCCAACGCCTTAGCTGTTAACTTTGCTACATTAGCGAGAAAATTCTCCGAACCGCTTACCGGAGACTACTCAATAATGGAGTTATTTCTTGATTAAAGGAAACAAGCATCTAAGAAAGGTAGTAGGGTGTCTTTCACCTCCCATACTCAAGATCCATTCCGGTGGTTGGTGGTCAAGAAGATCACATCGCCATCCGGTTACATCCCCTATTGAATTTGAGGTGCTACTCAAGCTGGGAAACAAATAGCGCAGTGGTACGTTGTAGAGTGAGAGGATTTTCTTGGAGCTTGGGCACTATGTAGGAAGGGTAGGGAAGTTGTTCCCACAATTTCATTCGCACCTTCTAAAGCCGAAATAACGGCAAAGACAGGTGCACGAGTACAGTACAGTACAACTAAAACACAACTAGCGCATCCTGATCCTTCAATGGATCACAACGCCTATTTGTATTTCCCCACATACCACACTCCTCCGCACACCTCCATAACAGCTAAAGAAGGACTAGTCGGCTGATTCTTCTACGTGAACTATAATAAATGACCAGAACAATCCATCACACTCCCGAGTGGCCTACAGCGCCCTCACAACCCCCCGAATCAACCACACCCCTCTAACACTATCTACTATCGAGCCGGAGGGTGACTGGATTGGGATGAATGCTTTATTGTCTCACTATTTCCTTTGCTAGATAAATATTGAAATTAGTATCGTGCCGCGTTATAACGTGTTGGTCTGCTGTGTCAGTTAAGTTACAGGCCTGACTAGGTCATGCGTGCTTTATGTGCTGCATTGAAACTACATTCCTTGTTGGAAATAGCGGCACTTGGTGTGGGGGAGACACTATTTGGCCACGGTGCTGGTATGCGCCGGCGGCGGAGCACGGAAGCCTTGAAAAAAAAAAAATTCCTATATGTTTTCCTTCCTTTCTTGTCCTTTCCTCCCCTTAGCCTTCCTCCCTGTTCTTTTCATTTTCCTCCTTTTCTTTCCAAAAACTCAACTCAATCAATCTTGAACCCCTTCACCACCCGGTTCAAATTCCTCAGTCGCACTTGAGCCACTCCTCCCCCTTCGTTCGATCGGTCTCTCCAATTATTGCCTCGCTCTATTATTTTCAAAATTCTAATGCTTGCTCTGGTCGAGTGATATTTCATGAATACACTTACATAGGCCTTTCTCAGGCTAGATCAGGGAAATAGTAGGGAGATGGGTTAGAGTTTGAGTAATCCGAGGGGTGTAGTTGGGGGAGAGAATAGGGTGAAAATCCTTTAAACTGTTATCCTGCCGTCGCCCAGATTAGTTAGCTGGTTAGCTAATTAGTAATGCAGCCACCACTCTGCCCTACCCTTTATGCTACCTTTACAAACCTTACTCGAGCACTGAGGGAAAGTTATGCAGCTTAGTGCATCAATTGAGGAATTGGTTTAGATTTTGGGTGAATATTTTTTTCAATATCATGCTCTTGGAGAGAAACCCTGCTGGGTACCATTGACCGGGAAATAAGCCATCGAAAAAGTGAAACCTGTGCAAAGAGCTACCATGCCTCCGGCCCACCATAAACAAGCCTCTCCCTATTACTCAGTTTATGTTAAAAAATTGTAGAGAAAATTTGGAAAAATACCTACAGGCCTCAATTAATTTTTGACTTTTTTAACAATATTTTTGCACCACTTAGAGAATGAGGACAGGGGAAACTATGTGCATGGGCAAATGTTTTGGTGTTCCTCATAACATGAAACCTTGTGATGATATGTTTTCACCAAGAATGGTATTCTAAACGTACTCCCCTATTTTTAGTATTTGAAAAGTTTTCTCGGAATTGTGACTTTTATGAGCAATTTTAGTAGTAACCTAGACTAGAGTATAAAGTAGGTGATCGGATAGACAGGATTAGAAAAACTTTGGGGATGCATAGGTTTTCTAATCCCTGTCTGTCCGATCACCCACTTCAATGCCCGAGTATCGGGAGATAGCGTATCATGTGAAATAGAGGTAGGGGTTGTCTCATGGGAATAGCTGGGAAACAAAGAACGGGGAGAGCATAACCTTGATGATATAATAATCCCAGTAGTAGAGCACTGCATTAGGAACAGAGATAGCGCAGGCTAAGGGAAGCTCACACATGTATGGAGAAACACTGAAGTGTGGACAGGCGAACGTTCTAGGTCATGAACGGATGTATATGGCATATGCGGAGACAGATGGCTCTCACGTGTATGATCCGGTATGAGCATAGTTTTCACTACTTAAGGTGAACCGTAACTATGATAGCAGCCTCCATAGAACAATGAACTCAACACCTCCGTCAAACACACCCGAACACGAATCGTGCCACCTCCATCGAGCCTCTCTATGCGAATTGGAGCGAGCGCCTATTAGTCATGTATTTCACCAAGGCCGAGTTTTGGACTTAGCGTGAGGGAGGGTTGAAGGACGTGAGGGGAGATCCAGCTCTGAGCCAAATTTCTGAGCTTGCCAAAGGGGCAAAGTTGGCGAATGGTCTACCTTTGTCACACTGTCTCTTCTAATAGGATAGTTTAAATTTGTAGATGAGTGGTATTGCTCCTCCTTCACTTGGGCTTCACATTTGGTTTTCATCAGAGCAAGCTGAAGGGCTCGCCTCGCTGTGAGGCACTGAAAGACATTTTGTTTTGCTCGCTGTTGGTTGATTTTTTAATTCATTTATGTTTTGCGCTTCGGTTTTTTTGTGTCGTAGCTTACCGTACGCAAGTAGTGCCCGGACCGCGATACAGAAATTCTGCCCTTAAGCAGGGGGCGATTTAACAGAAACAAGAACAGAACACGATCATGTTGAATGGTAAAACATTATACCAGAATATCTTTTGTTGTATCCCATGGTATTATCACTCCCGTTAGTGTTTGTGGCTTCCAGCAAAGAGTGTTTTCGGGGTGTCGGCTGCTGAGACTACCATTATTTGTAGAGATCTCATTGTGCTTAATACATTCTCTGGCAGGGATATGGGGGGTTTGGTGGATTGCGGTCTGGGACTGGTCTTATCCTACAGCACAGATAGTACCGGAACCACAAGAATGATGCATCATACAGGCACTTAGGAATTAGTTTGGCACTTTCCGCTGGTTTAGCCGGATGCTTCTCCGTTGCTATGTAACTTAATTCTATATGCAATGCTGCTTTATCAGCAGACCCCCACTTCTCTTCAGCTTTTAAGGGTATCGCCAACCCACTATGCCCAATACCGGTAACTCCTCTACCACGGTTGCGCCCGGCAAGGACCCAAAGATGTCTCGATATACGGCCAGTGATAGCACCAACTTCTCTAATAATATAAACTCTTTTAATAATGTGTGGAACAACTATACTATTCCAGACGACCGGCCCCAACTCCTAGCCTGGCTATCACCCCTGGAGCCCAAGAAACGGCATCGGGACATTCAAGAGCGCCGCATGGACAATATAGGAAAATGGCTTATGGAAACTGAAGAATTTAGAAACTGGCATGGGTGGAGTGGGGAAGATGAAGGTGGTAGTGGAGTCTTGTTTGGCTATGGAAATCCTGGAGCAGGGAAGACATTTATTAGGTAATGAGGATCACCCTCGGAGGAGAGAAGAATGAGAGTTAGTGCTAACAAGCCGTGGTATCAGTTCTCTGGTAGTAGATAGGTTGTGCGATCAGGCCGGGGGGCATAACACCGCCGTGACGTGTTTTTACTTTGACTTCGCCGCCCGAAAGGAGCAGTCGGTGACCAGCATGCTAGGTTCCTTGGTGAAACAGGTCGTGTGCGGAATGGAAAGGATTCCAGAGGAAATATCACGAACCTTTCACGAGCAGAAATTGGCCATTGGTGGACGGGAACCGCGACTCCCGGATATTGTGAAGATGCTACAGGCAATCACAGCTTCACTACACACATTTATTTGCATTGACGCGCTGGATGAATGTGTAGCTGTGCATAGAGTCAAGCTCCTTAGTTCACTGAAACAAATCCTCGAAAAGTCCCCGCGCACACGAATATTCATTACCGGGAGGCCTCATATTCGGGCTGAGATTGAGAAGCGCCTTGCTGGACGAGTGATAAGTATATCAGTAGGCCCCCGCAAAGGTGATATCACTGGATACCTTCTTGCCAGACTGGGCGAGGACGAAACTCCGGATGCGATGGATGAGAGTCTGGTGGCAGACATTCTAAAGAAGATTCCCGAAAATATGTCGGAAATGTATGTAGGCGCAATGATTCTAGAAACCCCGTCCCACAACACCCGCTAATAGATATGCATCTAGGTTTCTACTAGCTTCCTTAAATATTCAGGCAATCTTACACGAGTCGACAATCTATCGGAGACGGGAGAAGCTAGGTAAAATGGTCGATGGGCCGGGCTTGGGAGATGTTTATGGCGCGACGATCGAACGGATAAAGGCGCAAGATGGGGATAAATCGAGACTCGGGATGGCGGCGCTGATGTGGATCAGCCATGCGGAGCGGCCGTTGCAAGCGGATGAGCTCTGCCATGCCCTTGCAGTCCAGCTTGGTTCCGCGAATTTCAATATCTGCAACGTCCCTTCGATTTCTACATTAGTTGGTTGCTGTCAAGGGCTTATTACTGTGAATAAGGAGGCATCAACTGTGCGATTGATCCACTTGACTCTCCAGGAGTACCTTTCGGCTCATGACGATGTATTATTCAGTAGACCTCACTCGGCAATCGCAGAAATCTGCCTGACCTATCTGAATTCTAAACAGGCTAAAGCCTTTTCGACAAGCGCCTCTGCTAATACACAGAACAGGCCTTTTCTAGAATACTGTTCAGTATATTGGGGGATCCATGCGAGACAAGACCTCTCGGACTGCGCAACATCACTTGCCCTACAACTACTAAAGGGGTATTATAGCGAGATTTCGACAAGATCACTCATAGGACGGGTGGATCCTGACTACACTAAGGGCTGGGGTAGTTACTCTCCGTTCAGTGGACTACATTGCGCATCGTTTTTCGGGATAGTTGAACTTGTAACTGCTCTGATAGAGATGGAGTGTTATGACATAAACGAAAGAGATTTTTCTGGTTGTACACCACTTGGATGGGCTGCTCATAATGGACACGAGGAAGTGGTGAAAATTCTTCTTGGACGGGAGGGGGTCTACCTTGACGAGCCAGATAGTTTCGGCCAAACACCGCTCTCGCATGCGGCGTGGACCGGAAATGAGGGAGTCGTGAAAATGCTACTCGGGCGGGAGGAGGTCAATCCCGACAAGCCTGATAATGACGGCAGAACACCTCTATCGCATGCCACTTGGGATGGGCATGAAGGAGTAGTGAAAATTCTAATCGCACGGGGAGAGGTCAATCCCGACAAGCCTGATAAGGACGGCCGAACACCGCTCTTGTATGCCGCAAGCTATGGGCGTGAGGAAGTGGTGAGAATGCTACTTGGACGGGAAGAGGTCAATCCCGATAGGCCTGGCAATGACGGCCGAACACCGCTCTTGTATGCCGCCAGCTATGGACGTGAGGCAGTGGTGGAAATACTACTCGGACAGGACGAGGTCGATCCCGATAAGTCTGATAAGGACGACCGAACACCGCTCTTGATGGCCTCTAAGGGTGGGCATGAGGCAATAGTGAAAATACTACTCGGACGGGAAGAGGTCAACCCCGACCGCCCTAGTAAGGACGGCCAAACACCGCTCTTGTATGCCGCCGCGGGTGGACATGAGGGAGTGGTGAAAATGCTACTCAGACGGGAAGAGGTCAATCCCGACAAGCCTGATAACTACGGCCAAACACCGCTCTTTTATGCCGCCAGCTATGGGCGTGAGGAAGTGGTGAAAATTCTACTCGGACGGGAAGAGGTCAACCCCGACCAGCAGGATAAGGACGAGCGAACACCGCTCTCGTTTGCTGCTTGGTATGGACATGAGAGAGTGGTGAAAATTCTACTGGGACAGGAAGAGGTTGATCCCGATAATCCAGATGCGGACGGCCAAACACCCCTCTCACTCGCTGCTGAGAATGGTCATGAGGGGGTGGTAGCTCTTCTACAGTCACACAGAAGGCTAGCTTCTAGCACGGCTCGAGGACTAGGGGACACCAGCTCGTGGAAATAATTACATCCCTCCCCCTTCTGCCCTCACTCGCGGCGATCATCCTCGGACACCACCTTCTATAAATCACCAAATCCATGACATGGAAATGCACTTTTCTGTCATCACACCCGTCCGAGCCTCCCTAGAGTTTTGGTCTTGTAGCCGAGTGAGCGTCCTGGTTTTATTTTGCAAAGTGCGGCAGAGTTTTGTCCGGGGAGGAGATAGTTCTGTTGTTGTAAGAATGAGTAGTTTACCGCTCGTAGTTTTCATATTTAATTTTTCTCCGGCTGCAAACCTTTCACTGGCCCCTCTTTTTTTCATCACTGTTTTTTCCCTCCCTTTGTCCCACCCCTCCTAAACTCTAAATAGACTAGATAATTTTATTTCAGAGAGGAAGATTGATGCGTAAATAGCGCAAGGATTCTCCGGGCGATTTGCGGGCAACTACATGGAGGCCATTCTTACAGTGGGGGGCTGGTTATCATGCTGTGATATCGCATACCGGTAATCAAGAGTAGTATACGTATACCTGAGGTACTTGTAATTTGCCTAGGGCCCGGACTATCTACGAGAGAAATCGCAACTTTTATTCGCAATCGCAGTAATTAAGTATATAGTGGGAGATCGCTTATTATGTAAAATAGAAGCAAGAGTCGTTTCCTGGAAATAACGGACTGGGAAAACAATGACGGGGAGAGCATAACTTATGCTCTGTGTGCGAATTGAATGTAGCGCTTATCATGTATTTCACAAATGCCTAGTGTAGGGCTTAGCGTGTGGGAGAGTTGAGGGACTTGAAGGGGAATGAATCTAGACTATCTCTGAAGCAGGAATTTCTGAGTTTTCCGAAGGAGCGAAGTTGGTGAATGCTTTGGTTACTTTGTCTGCTACTATAATACGATAGTTTAAACTTTTAGGCGAAGGGTAACTTATCTATCCTTCACCTGATCATATTTGCTTTTATTAGAATGGGAACAAGATGAAGGATTTCGGACTCGCCGTGAGGCATTGAAGGATATTGTCTTTTGTGTTGTTTCTTTACTTTTTAATTTCCTTTTGTTGTGCCATGTGGGTTTTTGTGTCGTAGCTTTCTCAAGGAGTGCCTGGACTATGATACAGAAATTCTACCCTCAAGCAGGGAGGGATCTAAGAGGGACAAAAAACAGAAAAGGATCATATTGAATGGTAAAACATTATCAGTACTTGTACAGTACTTGTGCCTTACAGTACTCGAGTATGAAACCTGTGCGATAGAAACCCTTGCACGTGACGCCTCACATTACACGAGTGCTCGTACGGGACCGACACCGTGCCACCTACATCCCTGATTTAATATCGCCAGACCCCCGCTTTCTTCAGCAAGATCTGCTTTCTTAGTGAGATCCGCTCTCTTCAGCTTCTAGGGATACCACCAACCGACTATACTCAATATCTCCTCCTCTACCACAGTGGGCGCAGCTAAAGACAGGAAGATGTCTCAACATACCCCCAGTAATAGTACCAACTTCTCCAATAATACTAATTCGTTTAATGTGTGGAATACCCATATTGTTGCCGATGATCGGTCTCAACTTCTATCATGGCTATCACGCCTAGAGCCAAAGCAACGGCATCGCGACATCCAAGAGCGTCGAATGGACAATGTGGAGGAATGGCTTATGCAAACCGAAGAATTCAAGAGCTGGCATGGTTGGAGCGGGGAAGGCGAAGGCGATGCAGTCTTGTTTTGCTATGGAAATCCCGGGGCCGGAAAGACATTTATCAGGTAACGAGAATTATCATCGGGGAAGAGAATTGAACCAATACTGACAAGCCCTCGTGTTAGTTCGCTGGTAGTGGATAGGTTGTGCGATCAAGCGAAGGGAGAAGACACAGCCGTGGCATGTTTTTATTTTGACTTCGCAGCGCGAAAGGAGCAGTCGGTGACCAGTATGCTCGGTTCCTTGGTGAAACAGGTCGCTAGCGGAATAGAAAAGATTCCAGAGGAAATATCACGGACCTTTCAGGAGCAGAAATTGGCCATTGGTGGACGGGAGCCGCGACTTCTAGATATCGTCAAGATGTTACAAGTCATCACATCCTCACTGCGCACATTTATATGCATTGACGCCCTAGACGAATGTGTACCAGTGCATCGAGTCAAACTCCTTAGTTCGCTGAAACAAATCCTCGAAAAGTCCCCGCGCACGCGAATATTCATCACTGGAAGACCTCATATTCGGGCTGAGATTGAGAAGCGCCTTGCTGGAGGAGTGATAAGTGTATCAATAGGCCCCCACAAAGATGATATTATCGGATACCTTCGCGTTAGACTGGACGAGGACGAAATTCCGGACGAGATGGACGAGAGTCTGATGGCAGAGATTCTGGAGAAGATTCCCGAAAATATGTCGGAACTGTAGGCTCAATGACGCTGGGAACCCTTCTCACACCATCCGCTAATAGATGTGCGTCTAGATTTCTACTGGCTTCCTTAAATATCGAAGCAATCTTGCATGAATCGACAATCCATCGAAGACGAGAAAAGCTACGCAAAATGACGGATGGATTGGAGTTGGGAGATGTTTATGGTGCGACAATTGAACGGATAAAGGTGCAAGATGGGGGTAAATCGAGACTCGGGATGGCAGCGTTGATGTGGATCAGCCATGCGAAACGGCCGCTGCGAGCAGATGAGCTCTGCCACGCCCTTGCAGTCGAGATAGGCTCCGCAGATTTCAATACTAGCAACGTCCCTTCGATGTCAACGTTGGTTGGCTGCTGTCACGGGCTTATCACTGTCGATAAGGAGGCATCGATAGTGCGATTGATCCATTTTACTCTCCAGGAGTATCTTTCCACCCATCATGATAAATTGTTCGGTACACCTCACTCGGCAATTACAGAAATTTGTTTGACCTACCTGAATTCCCAACAGGTCAAAGCTCTTTCGGCCGATGCTTCTCCTGATGCCCATGGCATGCCCTTTCTAGAATATTGTTCAGTGTACTGGGGGATCCACGCGAAAAGGGAGCTCTCGGACTGCGCGAGATCACTTGCGCTGGAGCTACTGAAAGGACATTATGGAGAGATACCTACCAAATCACTTATAGGGCGACTTGATCCTGACTATGCCGAGGGTTGGGGTACTTACTCTCCGTTCGGTGGACTACATTGTGCCTCGTTTTTCGGGATTGTTGAACTTGTAACTGCTTTGATAGAGATGGGGTGTTATGACATTAACGAACAAGATTTCTTGGGTTGCACACCACTTGCATGGGCTGCTCATAACGGACATGAGAAAGTGGTGGAAATTTTACTCAGACGAAAAGAGGTCAACCCCGACGAGCCGGATAGTCTCGGCCAAACACCCCTCTCGCATGCCGCTTGGACTGGACACGAGGGAGTGGTGAAATTACTACTCGGACGGGAAGAGGTCGATCCCGACAAGCCTGATAAGGATGGCCGAACACCTCTCTCGCATGCCACTTGGGATGGACACGAGAGAGTGGTGGCAATACTACTTAGGCGACAAGAGGTCAATCCCGGCAAGTCTGATATGAGCGGCCGAACACCGCTCCTGTTTGCCGCCGGTTTTGGACGTGAGGGAGTGGTGAGAATGCTACTCGGGCGGGAAGAGGTCAATCCTGACAAGCCAGATCGATGGAATCAATCACCACTGTCGCTTGCCGCTCAACGTGGGCACGTAGGAGTGGTGAAGCTTCTACTCAGACGGGAAGAAGTCGACCCCAACAAACCAGATAATTCCGGTCATGCACCCCTCTCGTATGCCGCTCGGAACGGACATGAGGCCATAGTGAAAGCATTACTCCAACAGCAAGCCGTCGACCCCAACAAGCCCAACATCGAGAACCGAACACCACTCTCGCTTGCTGCCGGCCGCGGGCACGCGGAAGTGGTGAAAATACTACTCGGACGGGACGAGGTCAATCCCGACCAGCCTGACAATTGTGGCCAAACCCCGCTCTCGCACGCTGCTCAGAATGACCATAAGGGGGTGGTAGCTCTGCTACTGCCTCGAAACGTGGCATCTTCCAGCACGATTTGAAGACTAGGGGCGCCCTCTCGTGGAAATAGCTGCACCCCTCCCCCAACAATGCGTCAGTCAGGACGCTACCCTTAGGCACCACCCGTTGTAAATCAAGGAAATACATGAGATGGGAATGCACCTATATGTTATTACACCTGTCTGAGCCTCCATAAGGTTTCGGTTTTATAGCGAGGAGGATTCACGAGTCTCAGTTTACAAGGCGCATTAGAGTTTCGTCCGTGGGGGGGGGGAATAGTTCTGTTATTGTAAGGTCTAGTTTATATCTTGTAATTCCAATCCAATCATATTTAATCACCCTCTGCTTGCAAATCCCCGTTTGCCTCATTTTTTTTCGGCTAACTTTTTCTTCCCCTCTCCCTACCCACCTGAAACATAAATAAACTGTATAGTATGGAATGTTATTTCCACAGAGGAAAAGTGGTGTATGTGCAATCCCACAAAGATTCCTGGGGCGATTGTGAGCAGCTATACGAAGACCGTACCTGCAATCTGGGACCGGTTACCATGGGTGGTATTGTTACTGAATAGTAAACTATCACACTTAGCGAACATCTACTGACCGCCTGCATATGCGTCAGTATGGAGAATGGGAGGCGACCCTTGCAGACACTTTTCGTATCTCTCACAAATCTGGCTTTTCTCGCAATCGATTTGATCAGTATATACCACCCCTCGAACCCGCTGAATTATTGACTATCATACAGTACAGGGACAAAACTTTTCGTCCGATGACCTTTTTACCCTAAAAAGGTACATTTTAAAAAAAAACAATTCTGAACAATGCTTATATGGGTGCAAGTATGCAAAAGCTGGTCCGCACCCAAAATGCAAGAAATTTAGTTTCCTTCTTACAACTATTTCTGGCCAGGTAGAGTATGTCCTGAAGGTCTTATTAAATATTTTTCAGAGAAATTGGTATATTTATAGGCTTTTAAAGTGAATAATTCAAAATAGTCATTTTTTTTTTCAGTAGATAAATAGCTGTTATTCAGAGGTAACAGAAAAATATTTATAAGCTCCTTTTAGCTGCAGGATTTCGTGCTATGATATAACACTTTTTGTTATTATAGCGATATTTACTGAGAATCAAACTCCTTTTATTAACCTGTATTATTAATATTAAAAGCAATATATTTTACTTAGTAATTTAATATATATACAAAATGTTAGAATCAGGGTAATATAGAATATATTCCTTTTTATATTATACAAGTATAGTTCATAATTTATATTTCTTCTATTTACCAATTCCTGTTTCTTTATATTCAAAATATGACTTCTTTAGCTTCTATTTCACTATCATGAGAGTACTCAGATTGTGATAATTATATTACCAATGAAAGTTTTAGTGAATATAACTTGACCTCACAGTCAATTACAGATAGTATAGATTCCTCTTCTGAATCAGAATCTTCAATTACTCAGTTGCTATGATATCAGATATGTTCTGCAAAGTAGTATATATACCACTATAATAAAGGGTCAACTTCTGATAAAAGTTTTAGCTAGTAATTGTAGTAAACTGATAAACAGAATTTTTAGCTTTCTCAAGTCATGTTTTTGCTTTCTTAAAACTTCATCAAAAAGGTTACTTAGAATCAGTGGAGAAAATGAGTTAGCCATTATGATAAACTTGACAAAAGGGAGAAGAAGTTTATGATTAGCTATTTTTTATTACAGTATGCAGAAGTGATTTCAATTCCTTTTGAAATTGCAATTGGAAAACTAGTAATTATATTATAAGATAGATTTGTGAAACAGAAATACCAATCTTAAACACAGATGATAATAAGGGTAAAAGAACTTTAAATCAAGTTGCTATCACAGTAGTTGCAGGTATTGAAATATTCTTAAGTACTATAAGAGAATATACAGAGCAATTAATTGCTACTAGAACTTTCAAAAGATTATTGAAAGAGAGTAAAGTTATTCGGTAAAAGGAGTTAGAACATATTATCTTTCTTCCCTACTATCTCTCTTATTGGGTATTATATAAGAGATATATTACTAACCATGATGGTTCTAATCAAAATGAAATTTTATATTTTGAGTCCTTTTACAAGTATTGGAAAAAGCATAAGATATATCAATTTATGAAGATTCAAAAGCCCTCAAAAAGAATTGTGATAAATATACTATTCTAAGAACTCAGGTTAAGCATTGCTTTACTATTGAAGATATCTCCCAAGATTATATATTGTTAAAGGAGAATGTAGGTATAACTAATACATCTAAATTTAACACCCAACAGCTAGAAAATCATCAGATAAAATATTGTGCTTGTCGTAGCCAGTATATAACAAGTATTGAGTCTTTGAGAGACAATATATAGAAGGTAAGTTGTCATAGTTTAAACTTTCAATAAGTGGTTGAAATTCTATATATCTCTCAATAGCGATCAGACTGCTTCTTTTGGTCTCCCTTGCAACTCTATGTTCTAGGTATTGTTAATGAATATTTGGAGTAATATTATCACATAATGTATATAGAGGAACAGTTGGGCACATCCTCCGTCTCCTCTACACACCCGGCGATTGAAATCTCAACACCACGAGATTATCACCACTTTTCTAAACTCCACCCCCCGTTATGAGTTCGCTCTAGGGGGTGGAGTCATACCTCCTCTACACTCCCCTTCCCTTAGGTTCATCCCTTTGGGCTTTCTTCACTCTGGGTTGATGGATTTCGTCTTCTTTTGATGATGTTTCCTCTCCCTACCCCGCTTTTGCTCTGCCTCGCTTAGAGTATTTGCACGG
>Ga0307509_10003399_pt1 | contig 24230 bp, 29 predicted proteins | sample 10_EM_MG_FD_202245 | JGI IMG/M metagenome (GOLD analysis project Ga0307509, IMG submission 202245) | Populus trichocarpa ectomycorrhiza microbial communities from riparian zone in the Pacific Northwest, United States - 10_EM | ecosystem: Host-associated > Plants > Roots > Unclassified | place... | reverse complement strand
GTCAAGACTACTTCCTGCCCAGCAGCCTCATCCTTCGCCCTGAATGTAATCATGTTTCCGGACGACGGGGGGAGGGTCGGCTTGAACGACGGTGGATTTGAACTATCATAACCGATGGTCAAATCTCGAACACTGGTGACGGCAAGGTTGGCCAAATCGGAAGGGTAGCTTGGGTTCCCCTGGGACGCCTACCAGTCGATGAATCAGCCACGAAAGAACAAATTAGATGGGCTTACCGTTCCGTTGTAGTCGCGTAGTCGGGAAAAAATCCGCTGCACGACCACTGGGTCATGACAAACGAAATAACCATTATTTGTCTGAGGAGTTTTCAGGGTTCGGAATGGCTGCTGCGACGACATGATTTACCTGGAAGTATCCGTACGTCCGGTAAAGTTCGTCCAAAAACCCTCGCACTGTCTGCCCAGATCGGTATAGGGAAGCGACAATTTCCACGAAGACGAGCTGGGAATAGTGTAAGCGCACGGGCAGCTACACGGTCATACGATTGGCTAACAGTTGCTGCAACGCCATCCTTGTCTCTGATTTGCGACCCGAACATGAACCCAATGGCTTCTTCATAGCCAAAGGGGACCTAATGGGACGTGGTCAGACTGATCAGTCGGGATATGAGGCTGAGGTGTGTCGGTTAACATTCTCACTTCGAACCCCCGTGCGACCAAATCCAAAGCTGTGTTTCCGATATATTTAAACCCTTGCGTGGCTACGTCGAGACTTGAAGGAAGACTGAGAGTGAAGACCGGTACCAGTAAGACATTCCACGAAAGTGAACCCTTCTTGGCGTGCCATTTGTTGGATCATCTTCGAGCTCACGGTTGAGGCGACCATCGCCAGTTTGTCTGTTGTGAGACAGTCAACATCTGCCAGAGTCACACTTCATGTACCAACCAAGCGGCTTCCCGGAAGCTTTCCACGTGCGCAAAACCCATGCGGCGAACACTGCGCCGAGTTGGTCTCCCGTAAAGACTTCCCAGGTCCCGCCATCGCTAGCGTTACGCGTAAGAGAGGGTGGATTGGCCTTGTCCGTCAACATACGAATTTTCAGCGGCAGCAAACCTATCTGAGTCCGGGTCCTGAGCAAGGACGTATCTGATGTGATGGTGGTCCGCGGTGCCAAGTGCAAGGTCCTGGAGAGTCTCATGAGTTTGTATAACTCGACTTGAAGGGGAGGAGTAACTCGCAAGTGCCCCTATGGCAGATAAAACATAAGTCAAGTGTGCGACGAAATGGACACGGTGTACTAGCCTTTCTCTTCTGGGTTCGGAAACGCTACGGTTGGGAATTCAGGATCGGGGTCCTTTTGTTCAGCCACCTCAACGACCGCTCGTTCAGGAAACCCGAAAACTTCCATCCCCCTCTTCACGAATGGCGAGGAAACACCATGCATGGAAGTATTCACGAATCTGATGGGTGGTAACATCTCCTGGTTTCTAAAAAGGTTCGTGAGTGACTGATCCACTCCATTTCGTGGGACCCGGGCGTACTTGGTCTGCAATCCAGAAATGTATTCGAAATACGCTTGCGTCAATTCTTTAGTCTTATCGACGCAACCACTTGACGCAAGGAGCGTCTTAGGGTTCCACACCCTTTCGTCGGGTGTCAGGTTCAGTAAAATACTGTCTGCAATACCTAGATCATGCGGGTCGATTATCTGGGAACGGTCAGGAATCTACCAAACAATACATCAATAGCAGGGCACGGCAGACCTGTACCGCATTTTCCCAATAGACCTAGAATGGTGTGAACCAGGCGACGATGGGGTCTGGGGGTGGGTAACCGGCAATACCTTGTAGCCGTTGTCCTGCTGGGGGGCGCGCGTGAGTCTCGATCGGATAGACCGTTCGTAAATGCTGTGGCTCACCTTCGGATTATGGCTTGCTGTAAAACAAGTCAAGGGGTAAGTCGGGGGCGTAGGTGACATCGGGTCTAACTCGTATACCGGTAATCATCACACCACAGGCTGCTCCGAGCATCCCAACACCAAATGGCACGCTGTAAAATGAATTTGAGCGCTTGGAATGAGGGAAGGAGGGGTGGGGAACACACAGCGGAGTATGAACGAAGCCGCGAAGAAGGTGAACTTTCACGCCTTTGGATAAGAAAGCTGCCGCAGTGAGGGCTGCCCAACGCTCGGAGTGGTGCCTGTGGTCATGACCGACAACAACCCCCCGACGTGCCACGTTGTCCACGGTCTTGAGAACATATGCGCACAACCCCTGGTATAAATTGGCGCTGAGAAGGAGATCCACCCGAGGGGGGGTTCTCTAACCTGCGAAGTCTGGATAACCGTGAGGTCGTTCATACGCGAAAATCCTGCCTCCATTCTTCCCCGAAGGCCTATGCCCATTATGAGCGACCACACAGGCTTGAAGATCGAGGAATGAGCCTGACCTGCGGTCCCAAACTCGATTCTCTTCCTTTGAACGAGATTTCACCGCCCGATGATAAAAGAACGATCTAGTAGATAAATACCTGAGCCTACTCTCAAGCTCCTGATGGTTTCCTGATTCCCACAATCTCTGTATCTCGGACCTCGTCCCCTCCGACTAACCACGCAATGAGGTACAATGGCAGTCTTGTTGGCAAAACAGATGCGGACCTTATCCAGACTGAGCCAGCCTTGAACGAGTTGTTCTAAGGGGACCATAATGGGAGATTGGTGGGGGTGGTTTGCGCGGTGGGGTGATCGCAGATGTCAAGCGTGGGTCGCTTAGAAATTAGATCGCGCCAGGTCTGGCCGAGAAAAAAAAATTACCCCTACGCACTTAAGTAACATCCCGGAGGAATTTACACGCATGAAGTAGTATAATCTAGAGAACGTAAGAAGGGTCCGCCATCCGCTCACGCTACCGTTTCGCTTTTCGAGTTTTCACCCCGTGCCCAGTCTCAGTGTTGGAGGCGGCGGGTTGTGTCGTGGTAGTCGAAACAGAGCTCAGAGCATTCACCCGACTTGGTAAGCGAATTTTGAGAGACACAGAAGTCCCACCGGATTCAGACTTCGACGGGGTCAACGATATCAGCTTGGTCGATGAGCTGGGAGCGCTTTTTGGCAACGTTGGCGGCAGGGTGGTAGCGTTCCGATCCTTTGTGTCATCGTCTGGGCTGGTGGTGATATCATTCTGCATTGACTGCGCCTTCTCAACATGTGCCGGCGTAGGAATTCCTCCCGGTCTTGATCGGAGGGGTTTTGTGGATGGTGGCGGACTGATGGAGGTCAACGGGCTGTCGACAGATCCTGTATCCTCGATTTTTAGTCTCTTGCTGGGAGCGGGCTTCCTGCTACTCCGCCTACGACCGGCGGACACCGATGAGCTCTGAGTTACTGCCGTACGAGACATCGGAGACTTCGAAGGAGAGTGAGTTTCTGGTGGTGTGTCTTCTTCAACCTAGAATTGAGATCATGAGCAGATTATTATCGGGGTGGAAAATGCGACAGACCTTGCGCTTCGATGGCCGTGAGCCATTTGTGATTGGGCCTAACTGAGTGATCGCTGGCGCAGAGGTAGGTTGTGGAGAAGCGTCAGACTCCAAGTCATAATGTAGTTGGATGATGTGTTCAGAAGCTGTTGGCGTGCCGACACTACGGGCTTGAAATCCCGATAAAACCTAGGATATCCATGAACTGAAGTCTCCTCGTTTCGAAGAGAGAACGGTACCTGTGCTGCTTCGATATCATCGACCGAATAGAGGTTGTCGTGTGAATTCTGGTCCGAAAGTTCGCTTGGGTCATCCAGCGAACTTAATGAGGTCAAAGGTGATGAAGTGGGGGAGCCATCGCAAAGGTCCCTTTGCATACGTCGGATTATTTCGGAATAGATGAAGGAAGAGTAACTCACTCTAGAGGAACGCCATTGATTCTGTTCCAAAAGTCGAGCCTGATCACTCGCTCGGGAATTCTATACCTCCTCCCGTTGATGGTGACTTCGTCAACCAAAACCTTTTCCTCCTCTGCGGTAAGGTAGTCGCTCTGCACAACTTCGACGTTACCATTGTTCCGTTGACGGGATTTAGTGATTTCGATGAACCCCGCATGCTGCTTCGGAACGCGCCGTCTTGGTTTCTGACCAATATCTCAGTCCTGTAAGCGGGAAGAAGAGGCTGGGGTGACAACGTACATATACCTGGTCCGCGTGGTTTGGACACATCCATTTAATTCCAAAGATAGGCATGTTGTCCAGAGGAGGATCTACGCAATCCAAATGCCAATTGAGATCACAATAATCGCACGACACTATGCTTTTCCAGCCCTCAGGGTTCGCTGGCCGCTGTGATGCTTTTCTTGGTCGCTTTGGCTGAACGGGTGTGCTGTGGTGGGGGAGAGCGGAGAGCCCGCAACGGAAACACAATATCGGATCGCCGTTCCGATCTTTGAGGCGATGCGGGTCTCTATCTTCGAGTTGGCCATGACGACTGTCCAAATCAGACCTGGGGGTCAATTATAAGTATAAGAGAATGAAGTGGTTTGTACTTCAGGCGAGGAGGTTTGATCTTGGACGTATCCACATATGCCCCTTTTGCGCTTGTGCCAACTGGGAGTGATGATCAGTGGAGAACAGGAATGACAAGAGAGAGTTGATACCATCTTTGAAGTGCGTACGAATCTCTTCCGGTAAACGAAATTCTGTGGGTATACTGCTGGCCAATTGCTGGAGCAGAGGTGTTATAACTCCCGCCTGTGTTGTGGATCTTGAAGGCGACGCCTGGCGGATTGATGTTCAGCCCTACAGGGGTGAAAAAAAGATGCTCTGATTTACCTGTTGCATCACGCATGCTGGGCAGAACCATCGTTTTTCTCCTTCTGGAAGGTCTTGTGGTTCCATAGGCGGATCTAGACACCAAAGGTGAAACGCTCGAGGGCATCCATCGCAGTAGACCAAAGAACCGAAAGACTGGCAGGACGAACAATGGTCTTCGTTTGCCTTGTAACATACAGCCTCAGGAACGGTGACGAGGAAGGACAGAATAGCAGTACGCACCAGCGGGGGGCCAAACTCGTTTAGATTGTACGTGATGGCAAGAGGCTCCTCCAATACTTTTCCATTCGCCGCTCCCTTCTCTTTTTCCTTTCCCTTTCCCTTGTCTTTGCGGGTAACGAATCTCTCTGTTCCATTGATTTGGGTTTCTGCTTGGGTGGCTTCATCCATATTTGACACTGAATTTGACCTAGAAGCCATGGGTTCGTCCATATCAGGAGGCGGAGAGGATCGGACGGTGATGTCTTGAGGGAGGGTTGACCAACTCGTCGCCACTTCGTGACCGCTTGCGGTCGCGACAATAGCCGGACTGTTCGCCTGTCGTGCCCGCGTTGAAACTCTCGGTTGGAGCGCTGAAATAGGGGAACTTTTGGGTGGGAGCGGTCAGACACGATGGGGTTAGCACATGATGAGTGGTGGAAAGAAAGGGAGACGCACACTTTGCTCGTGCGTGGTCTTTTTCTTCGGGGGCCGTCGACTCCCATGCTGACGACGGTTGGCGTATGAGCGAGGCCGAGCAGGGAGTAGGTTGAGCCTGGGTCAGAGGTTGGCAAGTAGGAAAGGGCGAAACTGGGCTTCTTGGTATCTTTCCTGACTGCCGACTGCTGGACAGAGAGCAAAGATGGGGGGCCAGGGAGAATCTCCGTAGCGAGCGCAGGATCACCCTCCAAATGGGACGGCTGGGAGATTGGCACAGCGGCTTGCAGAACCGATGGGACAGTTTCCACCGAAGTCATCGGTGAAAACAGAAGACGCGAGAGAGTTCGTCGACGACAAACCGTAGCTCGAAGGAACAGCGGTGGTCGAAAAGAAAGAAGAGAAAAATTCGGTGGTCGGATGATGACCGTCGAGAACGATGGAACAATGTAGTTTCTATCTACCCCGCTCATTCTACAGTGCAGTCCTCCTTTCACCAACGTTCCTTCAGGCGTGACCGGCAAGTCCGCGACCACCCCGTGGGCCGGACGGTGTACAGTCATCTCATCAACTCATAGTCATACAACTGGCGTAACAACCCACCAAAGGGCGGGGCAGCGGCCGTGGTCAAAGCCTAGGGGGCCACCCTGTACTCTGGATATTTCAACAAGGGTCCTAAAGGTCCACGACATGGAGAGCATCGACTGCTGAACTGTTCACGTCATACATTTGAGGATCAGCCTACGCGGATTTGCTAGACAGGGATATCACTCCACGAACGATCCATAAGAGCCAGAGCAACCGGTCAGCGCGTTCGTAGGCGAGTGACACAGGGATTTGGACAGGTGTTGCTGCCGGGTGGTTGCCATGTGACGTCCACTAGACCTGCGATCTCTTCCTCCGCCTGACCTCCAAATCCTTCGCCCGTTCCCACAGTTCGACGCTGAGTTCGTCAGTTTGAAACAATAGACCTAGGAGCCTATAGTGACGATTTTAGCAAGACACACGGGACCTACGAAGCCATACCGCACCGAGCAATTGTTATCCTCATCGTCAAGTCGTGTTGCGTGACCGACTTGTCGCGTTTCCGTTCTTCCACAAACTCGTTTTCGATGAGCTAGTGGTTCCAAGGTAAGCGCATGGTCTTACCCTTTGACTGGTCTACCTCACCTCGGCCAATTGCTTTGGTACTCTCAACTTTCCCCTCCCCCTCGCACTGGCCAAAAAGTTTCGGAAAGTGTCAAGTTGCGTTTGATCCGGTACCTTGATTTCGGACTCGCTTTTGTACAACGAAGCTGTGTCCCCGCTTTCAGGCTGAAGCGGTAACGAAATGTCTGTCTGTAATACAAGGGCCAGTGAGAGATCATTGAGCGCATACGGCCGTGAGGGACCAACCGTGAAGAACGGACTCCGCGTTCCCTCTACCAGTAAAACAAAGCCGATATCCGTGTTGAAGGAAAACTGGCTGAACGGGAAAGCACATCGTAGGTTTTGATTGCTCATTGCATTTTGGACGTCCTTCAGACTCCACATCCCTGGGGCGGCCAGCGGTTGAGTGGGGGAAGTCAAGACCGAACCGAGCATACCTTTCTCGGAGATATTCCCCTCTTGAACCCCGGTCTCTGTGAGGAGCATAACAGATCCAGCAGGCACTTGGAGATATCCTGAAGAAAGATCTTCTCCGTTGCTCTCGGGGGTAAACCGGTCATTGTTTAAAACTTCCAACGAAAGTTGCACGACAGAAAATAGTGGCAGCAGTTTCGACAGGACGAAGCTAAGTGCGGGTGTGGACGTCCCATTTTTTGAAGGGGGAAATTTTGTGAGCTGTAGGGAAGGAGGTAGAACAGGAGGGTTCCTCGATCGGCTAGAAGAGAGGTGAGGAAATAAGCACGAATGCAGAAAGTGCGCCTACACCCTCGCTACTGAACATAACACGATCAGCTCCGCTGCATCCCTATCCCCGGCCAGTGCCTCTTGCGAAATCCAATCAAGGAGGCCTTCATATACTGCGGTTATAGCGCTTCCGCGGGGCCCGGATGGGATGTTATGGGGAGGCGCCTCTGCGAGTGTTACGTGGAGGACGGGTACGATGACGGCCCCAGCCTCCGTTTCAGTTACGACCCTGACGAATTCTGGTAGGGGAAATCTAAAGGTGGTTCTGGTCCACTCACGATTCCAAAGCGAAGATTCCTGCGAAGATGGCGGTGGCCATGGGCTTAAGATCTTTGGTCAGATCTTCGTCATATATCTGTAGGGAAGGGTGAGGAAGATCCAACGTATCGATCGGGGAGGCTCGCCTTGAGCAAGATACCGAAGTCTGCTGATTGGGGATTATGGAGTTTATGGCGACGGGTGGTAAGGTAAGGCGTTGTCGAGGGTGTTTTGGGAGCTGTAGCCCGCACGATTAGAACGAGAGGGCGTCCACAGGGGGCAGGTGCTACCTTGGTTGAACGGAGTTCCTTCCAGCCGTTCAGCGTGCCATCGGGCCTCCCCAGGAACGGTGACAGCCCAAAATATAGAGCATTCCCGGAGGTTGCGAAAATCAACATCGATGGAGGTAGAGGCAGCCAGGTCTTGATGGAGGTTCCAGCCACCGCACCTGCCTCCTGGGAGCCTGGAGAGGTACATCTCCGGAGATGGGATATCCTGAATCATTGCATGAAAACGGACCAAGGATCTGTCGGGGTGAACATCCGGAGGGTAGTGGAGAGAGAGCGGCGGGATCTTTCATCAAACCCTGAGTCCCTATGGGCGGTCGCACGAAACGGAGACTCACCTGTTGGATTGAATCCTGCGTGTGAAAGACAGTGGCGAAGTGGGACGTGACACGAGCTGGGAAGTCTGCGTCCGCTCTCCCCCCTTCGTCGTAGAGGTCTACGATGACGCGAGATGGGTCTCGGATGGTGTCGACAAGGCGAGCGGAGACCATTTCGTGGAGGGTGGGCTGGGGCGATCATCGATCATCGATCAGTGAAAGGCGATGAGCCTCGCACCCATCAAGGGACTGGTGCTAGCTATTAGAAGGGTACATAAGCGGACAGTGATAGTTGCATCTTCAATTCTCCTTCTCCTCCCCTTCTCTTTCGTTCTTTTCCTGTCTGCGATGCTTTCCGGTGGAGAGTTTGATGGTGCGCTCTCCCGTTCGCGGTCCCTTGGCATACATTATATCCATATCTTTTCGATAGACTCTTTCCCTTCCATCATGATGACCTACTACACTGAGAAGGCTCGCAAGAAACAAGCCAGAAAACAGCGCGCAGCAGGCGAACAGTCCAGGGGGTGAGCCGAGATTCACATACGACCCTGATGGATCGTCCTTTGGTGGCCATATTCACCGCGTCCCAGCATGTTCTCCAGAATTTTCACAATATTCAGGCACAAGAGAAAGTCGCTCATCTAGCACACGCCTGTACGAAGGACACCAGGGTTTTGAACGTAATTTCCTTGTCTATAATGATCTGGTAATCTCGTCGTCCTGTGTTCGTGTTATGTTTCCAACTTGCATGTGTTGAGGGCGAGTGTCAAAGCGCGCTTGTTCACGCTGGCCCTTTGCGTCAAAGTGCTGTCCATTGTCCTCCCACGTACATTGATTAGCAGCTCACTATCACAGGATGGTGGAAAGGGTTGTGAGGATAAATTTAAAGCCTACCTAAACTACTCAAAAACAATTTATAGGACACGGTGGGGCAACGAAGGGGGATCCGTATATAAGTGACTTACGCAATGTGGGAACGTAGCATAACTGTTCCACGCATATCAACTAGTGGGGGAAGAGTTGTTGTCTTCAACGTCGAGCACCGCCACGCCGGGTTGGCAGTTTCTTGATGGCGCGCGTGCTCGGTGATTGAACGATTGGCGATGCCCCTATATTGAACAGCGAACCACCAGCCGGCTGTGGTGACCCTGGGACCGGGAAGGGGGACACAGGGGTTGACGGTTGGGCCTGAGTCGGCGGTTGTTGGCCAAAAGTGAATCCGGGAGCGCTTGATGGTGTTGTTGTGATAGGCGACGAACTCTGGAAATTGAAGGGGTTCGAAGTCGACGTGGGAGTCGCAGATCCGAACCCGAATGGCAATGGCTGGGTAAAAGTGGACGGACTGCTCGGGACTGACCCATTTTGTTGCCCAAATGAAACGGGAGGGGGTGCGAGGGTCTGTCCTTGAGCGAAATTGAACGGACCACTTGTGGTGACGGGTGACTGTTGTTGGCCAAAAGTGAACCCAGACGGGTCTTGGCTACTCCCGGGCCTCTGCGCGAAGTTGAAGGGAGCAGAATTCGTGGTCTGACTGGCGCTGAAACTGTTTGTTTCGGGCAGCTTCGAAGTACCGAATGTAAAGGGTGACGAAGGGGTTGCAGGCTGGGGGGTGTCGTCCGCTTTTCCAAACGTGAAGGTCGGATTTGGCTGGCCAAACCCTGACCCGGGTGAACCAAATGTGAATCCAGAGGATGGTTTGGGCTTCTCCAACTTGCCTCCGAAAGGATTGGAGTCTCCGGGCGTGGTTCCGAAGTTGAACGGCGAGCTGGTATTTCCGTTGCCCTGGCCAAAGTTAAGCACCCGCCCAGCTAAGAACGAACCCTCGCTAGGTCGCGAAGTCGTAACATCCACAGCCCTAGTGGGGCTTTCTTCCATCCTGACCTCTTCTTCCTCTCTGGGCGGGGTAACTGGGCGGGGGAAGCTCCCGAACAACGGTTTCTGCGTGTCAGCCGTGTTGGAACTCGTCGCAAACGTAAAGCCCCCCGAATTTGATGTCCCTTGCGAGGACCCGCTGAACTGTGGTGCAGCCGGCTTCTCAGGAGAGTTAGAGGTGGCACCAAACTTGAAAGCAAATGGAAATGCAGGTTTCGTCTCCTTCGGTCCCTCGTTTTGCACAACAATGGGGGTCTTGGCAGATTCGCCTGGAGGTGGTGTAGGAGTTGATTGTTCCACGGTGAACGGTTTCGGGTTTTCCGTTGAGGTAGTTGCCCCAAATCCTGTGAACGGCGTTCCTGATGAACTACTGAATGAGAACATTGATGTCATTGGCTCCTTCTGGCCTGAACTGGTCGCGGCGGGGATAGTCCCCGTCGTAGATGTTGCTGAGGGGCCGGCTGTGGTAGAGACGTTCGTGGGTTCGGCTGCAGGATTGTGGGACGGTAAACCCCTAAACAAACTCGATGAGGTTTGAGTACTGGGGGGAAGGACAAGCGGAGGGAATGAAGCCTTCGGCAGGTCTCCACCAAATGGCGCTGGCGCTGGTTCTGGAATGGGTTCAACCTTCACCGAGGGTGTGGGGAAAATTGATATTGGTGGGGAAGAGATTGTCGGGGCAGTACTGACTGGGGGAATGGGGGGAGTGAATATTGACTGTGTTATTTCTGATGGATCCGACGTCGTCATAAAGCCCTTCGCCCCAGTCGAGAGGGGCGTTTCATCTTGCGTAACCAGGGGCGTCGGGCGAGAGGTTTCCCTGACCGGGGGTGGGCCAAATAAGTTGCGTGACGGTGGAGGCAGGGGCGGGGGGAACGATGGTCGGTTGAGGAGCGAAGAACTCGCAAAAAAATTCGGAATCCCAGTGGAAGAATCGTTCTTTTGCGGCGTGGGGGGACTCAGAGATATGACTGGGACAGCAGGCTGGGACACCGCCGGCAAAACTGTCACGGTCTGGAAACTCGACTTGGACGACTCGGGTGTCAAAGAAAATGGCAGAGCACCGAATGGTGGCTCTTTGGTAGGCGTTGGAGGCGCGACATCCGCAACGGAGGTTGTCTGAGGGAGAAGGATCAGCCCTGAATCGTCAGAGGGGGGAAGCTGCTCACATCCCGAGCGAACGTAAAGTCCGTTGGTGGTTCGAACATTGGTTTTGCCTCGAACCTTGGCGGATCCTGGTCCACAGGGTCATCGTCTTCGAAGGCGGCGGAGAACTTGGTCCTCGATGGTCGCACAGAGGTAGGCCGATCCGGACGATTCATCCTGCTCCGGCCTACACGGAGTGAGGATGTTTCACGGGCATAAACGCGATGCTGAGGAACGTCAGGCTCCGGGAGAGGGGCGGGAACGCTTTCGGCGGCAGCGGGGGATGTGAGTGTGCCGTCAGCCACGTTCGTATCGGATGTGTCCATAGCATGGTCGGTCTGAACTTTCTCCACCTCCTCCATTTTCCTGCGCTGCAGTAGCTTCTTTATGCTCCCGTGAGCAGAGTATGGTTTGCGAGTATCCTCTTCTTTCTTCCCCTTCTTCTTTTTCCGTTCGGTGCCTAGTCGGGGTAAATCGCGCTTCCCACTCTTCATGGGGACGATAGCGTGAACCTTCTTCGGTTTGAACATTTCTGGGATCGTCTCTGAACCGCGCAGGCGAGTCGGCAACAACGGAGTCCTGTATATAGCCAGTTCAGAGAGGGCGATTTCGCTCGCGTTGATTGGGCGCAAAGAGGCTGAAAAGCATGTGGGAATTCGGACTGGCTGATGGAAAAGTAAAAGGTTTGGCACTTACGATCATGGGGAAGGAGATGATTTAAGTGTAGGCCCGACTCTCTGGGCGGGATGCGGTTGTGCTATCACAAAGAGACTGAACAAAGAACTAGAGTATGAGGGGGAACAGGAGACCTACCGCGCGGGATGTTTGAGCAAGAGCACCAAGGGTAGTAGTGGGCTGCGCAGATTGACTTCGATGGGTTGGGTGCTGGTTGGGCGGCGGCTTGACGAAGATCGGATTTGACATCAACGCAGTCAACGGGGGTGGCTCCGATGGATCACGGTCTCGCCGCTTCGGAGTGGGCCCATACTCAGACCCAACTGGGATTGGACTGAGTGTCGTTCGCATCCGGAAGGAAGCCCGAACCGGTCCGACGGAGGAATCGCGTGGAACTGATGAGAGAGATGCCTCCCTAGAGACCGGGAGGGGGACCATTGTTGCGTCTCTTGTGACCAGACGATTCGGTAGGTTATCCATGGATGCCTCTCGACTTTGCCCGCGACGGGACCATACAGCGGCGGATAAACTGTGGCGCCCGGACTTGTCTGGCTGACGCTCTTGGGTATTGGGATTCATCGATGCGGAAGAAGGGAAGGCGGCAGTGGTAGAGTCCTGTGGTGCACCCTCCCGCTTTGGGCGGGGTTGGAACATTGTCAGCGGTGGGTCAAGGTACGCTTGGGGCTGTGGCGGTGGACTGGCTACCCTCTGCCTCTTGACGGAACGGTGTTCATCCAACGCGTCTGCGTTGGGTTGGGAAGCGGGTGCTCTCCTTCTCTTGCCTGGCGTGTCCTCAAATTCGTCGGTGGTCGAGAACCAGGACAGAGGCGCGGTGACTATGTTTCTAATCGTTGCCATAATCGACCCCGACCTAGGAGGCGGCTGTCGCCTGGTGTAGGGTTTGGACCTCGTGCGGACAGGCTGACGAGGCGAACGGTACGATTGCTGCATGGTGGTCGTCGCCGCCGTAGTCAGTTGTCAATCGTGGGTCGTCGATGTTGGTGGTGCAGGTTGAGGTGTTTCATCCAAAAAAGGAAACGTGTGACCTATGTGACCCTCCCCTTGGCCGCCAGTCACACCGGTGAACCCCAAGGGGACAACCCGAAACGGCCACAGAGACGACAGAGATGCCTCGAGAGATCGTCACAGTTCAGCTTGGCCAATGCGGGAACCAAAGTGCGTCTCCTCATCTATGGTGTTAGTCTGAGCTCCAATCCGGGTGCGTAGTGGGCTCCGTTTATTGGCAACGATTGTGCGCAGAACACGGGATCAACAGTGAAGGTATACTCGAAGACTGGGCGACGGAGGGTGGAGACCGTAAAGACGTGTTTTTCTACCAGGCGGATGACGAACACTACATTCCTCGCGCAATCCTCGTTGATCTTGAACCCAGAGTGCGCGAATTGGCGTCTATCGTTGACCCGCGTTTACCTTGGTGATATCCAGGTTATCAACAACATTCTCACATCACCCTTTGCGAACCTCTACAACCCGGAAAATATTTTCGTATCTCAGGATGGGGGTGGAGCGGGAAACAACTGGGCCCAGGGGTACGCTGCAGGTGAACGTCTTTATGAAGAAGTTATGGAAATGGTCGATCGTGAAGCAGAGGGGAGTGATTCTCTCGAGGCAAGTACCCTGCTATCAACTGTGATGAGGACTCGCGGCCTTATACGTTACCAAGGGGTTCATGCTCATGCATTCGATAGCTGGAGGAACTGGCTCTGGCCTCGGTTCATTCCTCCTAGAGCGCCTGAATGACAAGTTCCCAAAGAAGTTGATACAGACATATTCCGTGTTTCCGAATGCGCAGGAAGGCGACGTCGTTGTTCAGCCATACAACGCTCTGCTAACGTTAAAGCGGCTAACAAATCACGCGGACTCTGTCGTTGTCTTGGACAACGGCGCTTTGGCACGCATCGCCGCTGACAGGCTGCACGTCCAAACACCGTCTTTTGACCAAACCAACCAACTGGTGAGATATTTTTCGCCCTTCACGACAGCCTGCCCACCCAACTGCCACTACAGGTTTCGACCGTCATGGCCGCAAGCACCCAAACGCTTCGATATCCGGGCTATATGAACAACGACCTCGTCGGAATAATCGCTTCTTTGATACCAACTCCCCGCTGCCATTTCTTGATGACTTCGTACACTCCTTTTACCAGTGATCAAATCGACAAGGTCAGCCCTGTGTGGGTCTTTGCTACCGCAATGGCGGCTGACATTCGCCACACCAGGCAAAGCCCATCCGCCGGACCACGGTCTTAGATGTTATGCGACGCCTCCTCCAGCCAAAAAACCGGATGGTATCTACAACCCCCAGCAAGACGGCTTGCTATATCTCCATCCTTAATATCATCCAGGGTGACGTTGATCCAACCGACGTGCGTATACCTATTGCCCCCCGTCTGTTCAGTTTCTCATCTCCTATTCAAGGTGCATACTTCGCTCCTTCGAATTCGGGAACGTCAGTTAGCCAACTTCATCCCATGGGGACCGGCTGCAATACAAGTAGCCCTGACGAGGAAATCACCCTACATCGCCACAAATCACCGCGTGAGTGGACTCATGTTGGCAAACCACACAAGCATAGCTTCTGTACGCAGATAAACCACCTCGCACACCGCCCTCAACTGACCCCACCCTTAGTTGTTCAAGCGGATGATCGATCAGTTCGATCGTCTACGAAGACGTAACGCGTTCATGGAGCAATACAAGAAAGAGAAGATATTTGAAAATAGCCTCGCAGAGTTCGACGACGCAAGGTGCATAATACCTCATGCGCATCGGTTGGTGCTAACCTGCCTGTAGGGCAACTGCCGAAGAACTCCTCAAGGAATATAAAGCGTGCGAGAGCGCTGACTATATATCATATGTGAGTCGATGAGCATTTCATCCTCGACGCTGCCAACAAGGCAAACCTAACAGGGAGGCGCGGAAAACGATCAGGCCCAGTGAGGTACGTCTAGGGACCGATGTTGTAGCTATGTATCAGAATAGTGTATACAGCGTACTGCCGAATTGTAATTATAGCCGCTTCTATGGATCGAGACGTTGGATGGAGAGCGCAGCAGATAGGTGGCGGCGACTGTGGAAGGACCCAGGTCTACGACTTCTTCGGCCCCTCCAGTTTCTTTCCAACGTCAGAGCCTGTCATTTGGCGTGAGCGATGTGACACAGACGGGGGGTGATGACGATGTACCTCGTAGTTTTACGCCCAGCACCCGCTCCAATTTGGACAGGATTTGGGCGTTGGGGATGGCCTTGCCGGATTCATAATCTTGTAACACGGAAGGCTTCTCGTTGATCTTTTGTGCGCAATCCTTCTGGGAAAGGCCCTTCTCCATACGAGCTTGTTGTATCGCCTGAGCAAAACCGTCAAAAACTGGACCACGGACTAGGTGGAAGGTTTGTACCTTCCCTACTGAGGCCGAGACCTTTGGTGGAGGTGCGACTTCGTTTTCACGATCAATCTTGGCAATTTTCTGGTGGTCAGTACCTACACGATAGGATATCTGTGAGTTTGTTGCGAAGATGCCTTTAGGTTGGGTGTGTACTTTGGTGAGCCCTATTGGTGCCACCAGTAACTTTCTTATCAGTCCCGACAACCGCGCCAACCCTACGAGCCTTAATAAAGTGAAGGATAAGACAAAGGGGCATCTTGTATCAGATAGAAGATGTACGAACGGCTGAGGTAAATCAGCAAAGACCAACAGGACTGAGTCTGGCGGCAACACATACCGTTAACTTCCGACTCGTTTTTCGCAACCTTTGGTGTTTTGGATTTGTTTCCAATGACGGTTTTATGGTCCCAGTCTACGGTGGTTCCGTTCATGTCTACTGCTGGCGTTGTGTGTGAGGGATGGATGTGGTTGGGGTTATGGGTTGCTTGTGAGCTGTTCCTTCCTTATAAAGCATTCGTCACGTTGACTCGGCGAAACGTTGCAACGGAGTTGGGATCATTACGGGTGACGGGTCCGGGCTATCCCTAGCACTGGGTAGGATATTCATCTACAAGTCCGACAGCATGTCTTTAACTCCATGCCAGTATCCCCTCTCCACATACCCCTTAATCTCTTCTTTTGTGAGCCACGCGAAGTCAACAACAGAGGACCCGTTGGGCTCGACCTGGCCGGCAAGAATATGCGTTTTGTAGAAAAACACGAGAGTCTGGGACCAGTCAGCGACTTGAGACCTAGCAAAAAGCAGGACGGGCCTACCTCGGATCCTTCTGTTAGTGTCGCGGGACTGTACAGCCCAATTGGTTTTCTCCCAACCATCCAGATATCGATGTTTATCCCGCAATGTGGATGAACGACGCGTTCGGCAGCCTGCAGGGTGATGCTTAACAAGGGGGAAACAAGGACAACGATTGTTTCTCACCTGGTGTAAGAACTCTCCTTTCCTGATGGGTGCCCGGGGGAACGACCACGAACTATCTCCGCTCTTGGTGATGAGGTAGAGGTTCCGCTCCCCACGTCGGTCCAGACTACGCAAATCCCTCCGCTTGTCAGCATCAGTGAATCTTGTGGCCCTTTTCCCAACCTCTTCCCTGGCGAGTTCTGCAGCCTCGAGGTTTGCTTCAGTTGCCTCCCACACCGGGCGGGTTAAACGTCCAAACGCCTGCCTCTCGCGCTTCCGCTCCTCAATGTTGAACTGAGCCTCCAGAGGGGAACCCTGCTTAAAGTAGAATTCATAGGGAAACGGATTGTGAAGTGCACGGGCAATGCGGGACTGGTACTGGAAGAATGTCTTCTCAAGCCGAGTGGACGAACGGGTGATGGTGGGTGAACGATTGACGATGACGGACGCCTCGAGAAGAGGTTTTGAACGCGCCGGGGTCGGCGGTGGCGGCGTCGGTGCGCGGAGGGTGTTGTTGGAAGCACAGAATTCCGTAGCCAGCGTGCGGACAGCTCGGAGGGCGGATCGTCGGGGTAGCATCAGTAGTCCCTTTTGGGAAAACTGTCCTCCCGACGCTCATCCTGATGTCCCTCTCACTCGTCTCAAACGCATATCTGGACGAACAGTCCGCCAAAATCCAATCGAAGCCTGTGCCCTGGGAGGTCAATCTACTCTGCTTGTTGTTCGCGATCCAAAAATTGACCAGTAGAATTAGGGCTATCAACGCGCGGGACTGGTTACAACTGACGAGCTCGCTCTTCTCAAGAAAGTGGATCGTCAGCCAAAGGCAAAGATAGATTCCATCTTGCTTTCAGAAGGACGGAGTTATGCACTCCTCTATCTTCGCCTCCTCAATAAACTCCAACGGGTCGATACCATGCAGTGCATCCTGGTCTACATAGCGGATGCTCTCCTAGGTAGGTCCTTTTAATCCGATCCAACTCCTTCTGCTCCCTGACAACATTCCAGATCACGACGAGAGGATACCCCTCTTTACCCGCGCCTCTGAAACCGACCCAGAACTCCCATATGGTGCCCTTCTTCGGTAATCTCCCTGTTGCCCAACGGCGCACCTTCCTGACGCCGTATCTAGCACATTGGACGTTCAAGACGACGTCGTACAACTCAAAACTGCCCAGATCCTCACAGTTTTTCTATCATCTGAAACTACACCAATCGCCTCAAACATACTCCAACCATTCCTCAACACCCTCTCCTCGTTCTTGGCTTCACCGTTTTCTCACAAACGCGACCTTGCCGTTCAATGCCTGGAAGCACTGCTCCCCCGACGTGAAGTGCGCAAGTCCGTCTGGGGAATTCCCCAGATAACCCAAGGGTACGAAAGACGAGTATCATCCTATCACGACTAATTACATTTCCAGCTTGGTGGATATCGTCAAACGCAACCCTGGCCCCCAGATGTGCTACCAGATCGCGTTTTGTTTTTGGCTGTTGACTTTCGAGCAGGATATCGCCGAAGAGATAAACAAGTCCGTACCTGCAGCTTCACCTTCCTTACCCAAACTGATGCCCATAATCATAGAAAGTACGACATCATTCCTCTCCTAACAGATGTGGCCCAGGCAGCCGTCAAAGAGAAGGTGATACGGGTCATTGTTTCCACCTTTCGGGGCCTAGTGACGAAGGCACCTGCGGCGAACTTACCGGCCATGCTTGTGGCACAACTACTGCCGTTTGTAAAAAACCTGTCAACTAGAAAGTGGAGTGACGAGGATATCGTGGAGGATGTCCAGTTCCTAAGGGATGAACTTTCAGCACGATTTGAGAGTCTTACGTGTGTGGTGTTCCCTTGGGGTGTTGGCTTAGTCCATGCTTACCCCGTTTTAAACAGCACGTACGACGAATACAGCTCAGAACTCCAATCCGGGCACCTTTCCTGGACACCTGTTCACGAGTCAGATGCGTTCTGGAAAGAGAACGCGACAAAGTTGAATGAGAACAATTATCAACAGCTCGGGTACGCCTGAATGGTCCAGTCTCCTAACAGCTGATGCAAACCATGGACGATACAGGCTGCTGATGGAGCTACTCAAGAATTCTCAAGATCCCCTTGTCCTGGCTGTCGCGTCTCACGACATTGGGCAGTATGCAAAGCACTACGAGCGAGGCAAAAAGTATATCCACTTTTCGTGCCGTTGTCCCCGCTGACATGCCGTGCAGGATCTTGACGGACCTCGGGGCGAAGACCCGTGTTATGGAGCTGATGTCGCACAGCGACAGCGATGTACGATATCGTGCGCTCATCTCCGTTCAACGACTCGTCAGTCATCCTTGGACAAACGCATGACTGGAATGCGTGTCCGAGTTGTATCCAACTTCTGGTGGTTGTTCACACCGCTCGTATCACGCTTGGATCAATGAAGTTCGGATCCCCCTATGGCATCCAAGATTCTCATCCGTTACTGCAATATCGTATTACCGACTGTATATTAGACCTATTAACACGGGGCTGTACGGTCATCGTGAGCCCTTCGGGTTAGCGATCTTCTTCTGTGCATCGTCGAAATGCCGAGCGGTGACTTGACAGTCAGCCGTCTGGCAAATATGCTTGGATGTGCTTTTTATAGCATCGGAAAACAAAATAAGTCCGGAGGCCCGTTCAACGGAGTCGACTGGATAAACAAAACTCAGTCACTCGGCAAAAACCGTTGTCCTGAGGTACCCACCTGGCACCACAAAGCCCTTTAATGGTGCATCATCAGGGATGGGTGTGTTTGGGAGTACGAATGCTCCGGTGCTGATCTCAGGGATATCAGGTGTACTCGGTGAAGAAGGTTTGGTCGTCAGCACGACTTTGGCGAAATGCGTTGGGACGGCCACGTTAGGAGGAGAACCAATGACCTCGTGCGTCTGTTGAGAAATTCTGTCAAGCAATTTTATCACACGGTATCGAGAAAAATACTTGCGACACGCCATTTACCGTCAGTGTCTTGCTTAGGGAGATAAAGCGGAATGGTGAAGACGTATACGTCGGAAAATGACCCAGTCAACCTCCGGCACCAGTCCTCTACATATGCCCAATCTGGGTGTAGGTCGTTAGTCTGGCGGTACGAGCAGCCCGTGGACCGCGTGACTAACAATGACGGTTGAATCCAACTCCAACCTGGGGCGCAATGTTGGACAGCAAGAATGTTTCATCCATGGCTTCCTGGGACAACTTGGCATCGGCGGCAGGGACCATGTGCCCCCTGTCGTACCCACTCCGGAAGTAATCCTGGAGTCTGGCACGGAACATCGCAGGTATGCTTGCGTCCTCAGTGAAGTTGCTTTTCGACCGGTCGCCATTGTCCGAACCTTTCCGTAGAAGTGACTGGGTGAGATGTTCTGCTGTCTGTTTCCAGAGTCAGGAACGTTCCCGTGGGCAAGGACCACATGACGTACCCAAACAGGGTGCTTCAACCGACGATCGTAACCAGCCACATACGCTTTGCGGACGAGTTGGTCGGTAATTGGCCCTGGTTAGGGATGTGGGAAAACGACCTTCATACGGTGGTGGAGGCTGCGCACCTGGGTTCCCGTATTTTATAGGCGGAGATACGATACCAACGTTGTGTGTGATGACCGCGTTTCCGGTAGTTTCGACCTGGAGGAGTGGCGCGACAGGTTGTTGGGAGCGCGTGATGATCTGAGATGGGGTGGTCTCGTTTTTCCGAGCAATGGTGGCGGCTATGCCACCGCCGACGAGTGCACCGACAGCAAAGACTGCACCGTGAACGATCAGAGAATTAGCCATGTAGCCTTCGCCACGTGATCGGCGCGTCAGGGTTCAACGTGCCGTCGGCACTGGGCACTCAAACTTTTCAACGTTCAACCTTCAATGGTAGCACACCTTTCGGTTTGTGGGGTTCAGTGGTTTCGCTCGTCTATGTAGTTCCGTGGAAGGGTAGAGAGAGAATTAATAAAAAATATAGAGCTATACAAAGTAGGGCATGTTCCCCTAAAACAGAGAACACAGATTCAGTGTGTGGACTTTTGAGGGCCCCGTTTGGCTCTTACCGTCCGCTTTGTTCGCTGCATTCCCTTATCCCGCTCGTTCTCGGGTGCAGCATCATAGACCTTGAATTCGTGACTGCCGTCCTCACAAACCTTCAGAATTGAGGCCAAGTTTCCACATCGGTAGCAGTAGTTCGGCGCGGACCAGACCGTTACGAGTTGGTTATCGAACATGAATTTATACCCTTCTTGTACAAGTTGGTGAGCCCGGGCGATGAGTTTTAGGGAATTGAAGTGATTGAACTCTTGAGTAACGCGCCCGCCGAAGAGCCAGCCCGCACCACGCGGGCTTACGGCCCAGTTTTCAACCTCATCCGGGTCTGACCACATGAGATCTTCAAGAGCATCAGGGTCATATATTGCGCGCCAAAAGTAAAACTTACCGCAGAAACCTCCTTCGTGGGGAATTTCCTGTGCTCGGGAAAGAAGACGAATTTGGTCCAGCGTTCGTATGTCGGGAGATAGACCGCCATGCACGCAGAGGGTTTCCCCGTCGATGATCTTGTGTATTTATTAGAGTTCAGCGACGGTGCGCTTACATGTTCAGGTCTACTCACCGCTGCCAGGTTCAAGTAATCGAACACGCCACAACAGGCCTTCCAGACCGCTGGACTGCCATACTTTTGCTGACATTCATCTAGAAGCGCATCACGATAGGGTGGCGTTGTGGATTGTGGACCCGAACGAACCGTAGAAGCCATACACCTGAGTGATCTGCCTACTTTCATGGTTTCCTCTTAAGAGTGTGATCCTGTCCGGGTATCTGAACACCCAATGAGTGTAAGGGCGCTCGGAACAGCCTGTTTGCGAACCTTGCCTTGAGGGCAAACAGTAACGACACGGTTTCCAGACTGTAATGTCCCCTGTCAACAAAATCACCCTAGAGTGGCGGGGTAGCGTTATCCTTTCCGGACGGCCACTACGATTCAAAGAGACACGTACGTCCCATAAAAATATAGCTCGTATCCGGAACGTTTCCCCCTTCCCTCAACAGCTGGAGCAGGTCCCAGAATTGGCCATGGATGTCCCCACAAATGGTGACTGGACTCGATACGGGCTGAATATTCGATTCCTCCATGAGAATATTTCGGACCTTGTTGCAAAGTAGCTTAATGTCGGGTTCAGGAAGGTGTTGGCATTGCATGAGCTGTTGGATCCATTTGTCTGGGTCATAGCGAGACATGGCTGGAGGGGAGAAGCTGTGAGTGATCGAAGATAAGCGACTCTCACTCCCATTTGATCTTCCCACCATCATGGAAGGCACGGGGCAACACTTGCTCGTCCTGAAAGTCATGCGGGTCTCTGTGAGTTAAGCGTGCATGGATTCGCGTCTCACCGCTGATCAGGTCAGCCCCTCGGCGACACAGCGACCTACGCTCGCCAGTGCCTGGGAACCGTTCTATTCGAGTTCTCCGTCATTTTCTGCACGGTCGACCGCCTCCGTCGTCTCGCTACAGGGGAAGGATCCTCTACCTATTCACCCCAAGAGCCTAAGAGACCTCACGAACGCTTCGGATATGTTGACGCTTCCATCCTCGTTCGGTGCCATCCAACTGGGTGAGACTTTTTCAAGCTGTCTTGCCGTGAACAACGAAGCAGGGGTAGGCATATCCGACGTCCAGTTAACCGTGGAGATCCAAACCGCTACTACGAAGGTACTGCTTGCAGAATTTTCCGCCGGTTCCGCTGGAGTCCTAAAGGGAGGAGATACACTGGAGGCAATCATTCACCACGAGATCAAAGAACTGGGCCAGCACGTATTGGGGTGTACGGTTCAGTATAGACTACCGCCTGGGGCGCGTCGCCCAGCTCGAACGGAGGAAAATGAGAAAGATCCGTCGATGCAACTATTCAGGAAGTTCTACAAATTTGCAGTAAGCCCACTGGCGAAGAGGGTCACGAGAGTTTCTCAACGAGTTGGTTTCAAGGTGACGAATCCCCTGTCAGTCAAGACAAAGGTACACCTACCGAGGTCCCCTTCAGCCCTCTTATCCAGAAGTGAGAGGGAGAAGGTTTTTCTGGAGGTTCATATCCAGAACCTGACTCAGGACGCTTTGTGGTTCCAAAGGATCGGGTTCGAGTGCGCTGACGGATGGAACGTTGAGGATATAAACACGGCCGGGGTTGGTTCACAAGATGGATTGTTCTTGGGCGATAATGCTTTGATGCAGCCGCAAGATATGCGGCAGTACATCTACATTCTTGCGCCAAAGGTACTCCCTGATTTGCCCACCATACATGCTCCTGGGAGTGTGATATCTCTTGGCCGGTTGGACATTGCCTGGAGGTCATCATTCGGGGAGCCAGGGAGGTTGCTGACATCGGTACGTGGGCGCGTCTAAGCGATGGGTGGAAACGCGTTGATTGTATTTCAGATGCTGTCTCGACGAATACCATTGATAGCTCCAACCACTCCGGCATCGGCTCTACCATTGCACATGCAGAAGAGCGCATCGCTGGGAGGGAACAACACACCACCGAGGTCTCGTTCTCCTCAACCTTCTTATCGACCACAGACACCGCCACTACCGGGCAGAGTGCAGTCACCTGTACCGTTTGCCCCGAGAGTGAGTCGCGCTGGGACGATGCCGATGTCCCCACCTCTGTCGGTGACGCCACTGCCAGCAGCCCCATGCGTATCAGTGGATTTAGTTGTGGTCGATTTCCCTCGCGAGGAGATAGTGGTCGATAAGCCGTTCCAGCTGACCTGTCGGTTGACGGTGTCGGGATCGGCACAGCAAGAGGCGGGCAGAACGCTGTCGATTGTCATCCAACACCTGTTACCAATACGTACGACGGTCGTCGAGCCACCTCAACAGCGGGAAGGAACTTGGTGGCTGAGAAAGAACTCAATCACTCTAAGTTCTGGCCAAAGCACACCATCTCCGACTGGGACGCCGCCTAGGGGCAATTTTTCGTTCTCGGAAAGCTTAGCTCAGAGGTTGTTGGTCGCTTCACCCCGGGTGATGTACAAGGACGAGGCGGAGAACGAAGGAGGGGGGGAGAACGAAGCAACAATCTTGCCATCGCCCTTTACGTTGTCTGAGGATGCTGCGACCGGGAGAGGAGCGTCACCGACAGGTGCAAGTGCATTCCCGCTGGACATGGAGATGGAGGGAGGAGAGGCAGCTTCTCGAGAGTTCAAGGTGGAATATATCGCATTTAAAAAGGGATTCTGTACCGTGGGAGGTCTTCGGGTGCTGGTGGTCGGCGACGGGCCGGTGGCGTCGGTGGCGAGGGAGTGGGGTGTTATCGGAGAGATGTGGGTCAGATGATAGATCACGTGTAAAATGAACCAAGCACGTGTCGGTGGCGCGTTGGCGAGGTTTCAACTTGAACTTGCATTCAACTTGTTCACCAAAGTCGTAGTGTTCGTCTGGAAACTCCTCCTCTTCGCGCGGCGTTACCCATTCTTTTTCTATTTTTCCTCGCTGCGAGGAACCAAACCTCGTTTTTCCGTGAGTGTACTCTCCTCGCTCTCCTTTCAACCAGTGGACCCACATTCCAACACACTCGTTTGTTTGTCCTTCTCCTCCCTCTCCTCTGTTTTCCCAATCGCAAGTACCGTGTCACCACCGGCATCTTCTCCATTCGCCAAATCCCGCAGCCTTTCCAACCCGCACTGACCTTTCGCCCCCTCCAGGAACGGCCTCCTCCGTAACCACTTTCTTTCGGCCACCACCGGTAAGCATTCCTTTCAAACAAACCTAGGGTGCGGTCAAAGCATGGGTGGTGCCAGCCTGTCGTTTTCCCTCCATGGCCCGAACAAGCCATGATGCGACCAACGCCCCCTCTCCATTTGGCGAAACAATCAGCGTGACTGCAAGTCGCCCTGCGCCTCTCTCCCATTGTTTCTCCTCACTGGGCCATAATCTGATCCGACGGATACTGATCAACCTCTCAGGCCGAACCCATACATCACGTTTTCCCACCCTCCGGGGCCACCTTGTAATTAT
>Ga0307509_10003398_pt1 | contig 24236 bp, 26 predicted proteins | sample 10_EM_MG_FD_202245 | JGI IMG/M metagenome (GOLD analysis project Ga0307509, IMG submission 202245) | Populus trichocarpa ectomycorrhiza microbial communities from riparian zone in the Pacific Northwest, United States - 10_EM | ecosystem: Host-associated > Plants > Roots > Unclassified | place... | reverse complement strand
CGACCCCTCCAATCAGGAGGCGAATGATCATCTCATATTCGCCAGGGTGGCTGGGTACCTTCTCCTTGAATTCTTCAATCGGCGGGCGGTCCTCTCTGAGATCCCCTGTGTATCCCTCGTCGAACGTCTTATCTCACCGCCCCAGGGCGGAGACAATATCCACGACGTTGTCTTTGGGGTTGGCATATGGTACTTCGACCGCTTACTGTGCACAAGTACGTTCAGTTTCTTTCTTCCCTACGCCGTTCTGCATCGCAGGTTCCTTGCAGTTCGGACACCCATGGACACCCCATGGTACCCAACACCCGAGTCCTTACGCTATTCGCCCCCTCCCTTCGACACGTTGGCACAGATGACGAGGGAATACATGGAGGCCGGTGGCAAAGATTTGAGGACTGCCTGGCGTAAAGTGCGCACATCTCTCACGCTACACCTCCGTTCCTCATCCTAGACTAGGCTCTTGTGCGAGACGGTTTTCGGTGTATGCTGACGGGACTGTACGATGAGCCATCACTCGAACGCAATTCCGAGCTGCATCAAGAGTATCTTCGCCTTCGCGGTATGCCCGTTCACCTCGATGCCTGCCATATTTTGGGCGAGTCGACGATGCGGGGCATCGATCCTGAGAACGATGAGGAAGGCGACGTGCGGAACAAGGTATGTGTTGTTACTGGGCCTTGGGTCCTCCGTCGTCTCCGTCACCCACACCCATCACCCAGACGGAGTACGCCATGGCTACCCTCATTCCCCTTGTACTTGGAGACCTTGCCGAAGAATTCCTCGGAGCAGATGGCATACACGATCTTGGGAATATGCTCTCACTTGAGTTCACTTTTCACGTCAGATTCAGCGGCTTGCGTTTGTGGTTTGAAGGTACTCAGGAGGTACGTCATTTGCCGACTTCCCGGTAGCACCAACATGACGCCTGCGCAGCCCAACCGCTACAATATCTGTGTTCATCATCCAGGGTATGAGAGGCACCTTCGTGCGTACAACCGGCTTCGTGACGATGGTGGTCGTCTATCTGTCACATTCTCTTCAAACCACGCGGACGCACGGCTTCCAAACCCCAAGCTGCTTGCTCTCCATGCAGCGTGTGCACGAGTTGTGCATATGTCTGGTGCTGATGAGGCCTTCTACGAGTTGGACCACAATGCCAAGGCCTTCGACGAGCTGGAGAGTGATTTTGAAGAGATGAGCGTGATGACTCCGTGACCCTTTGCAACAATTCCTGGAGTCGCGTAGCGCACTGTCGTTGTCTCCCGCCGTCTCATACGGTATGTATCTTCGCCCAAATAATATCCGTAGTTTTCGGCCCACCTTCATCAGATTGAGGGAAGCCAGCAACCTCAGGTAGACGAGAGCAGACCCAAAATTCGAGAACCCCGGGTTGAAGGAGGAGCGTTTATCGGAGCCTCTGGGCGCCGGGGCCGAGCCACTGGAACATGGGGGAGGCGAGTGAAAGTTCAATCGTGACTGCGAGGCTCTTGGTACGCCGTCATAACCTGTGCATTCGGGATTACGATCTCCTCGGAGCATGGAGGGTCGGCTAAGGGCTGCCCCTTCGTCCGCAAAAATCATGGTCCACGCACTCGGCTGCTGTGGTCAGGAGCCACCATAGACTTGGACACTTAGGGCTCTGCGTCCGACTCCCTGAGGTAAGAAAGAACCTGTTGGACTCGAGGGTTCTTGCTGCTCTCTACTGTTGCACGAACCAGAAGGTCTGTCGCGTGAGCGTGTTACCGCGTCATTTCGAAGTTGGACATCCAACCAGCACGAAATACATACCAGCGTCGGTGTCCGTTGGGGTTATGGTGAAAAACTTTGGCTCCCAACCGCTCAGGCGTAATGGTACACCCTGGGTACTCGCCCTTATATTCCACTCTAAGGCCTCAGCGAGGGGTCTGTCTATATACAAAGTCTGGCCATTCAGAACGACTTTGAACTGCCGAACCTGAGAGGTTGCTGACGAAGAGAGCGCGCGTCCGTGGAACATCGGGATGTGGCAGAAACGGAGGAGAAACATTCGGGGCAGGTGGCGACTCATCAGCAAGTCGTGGAAAGTCTGTTATAACCTTGCAGCCCACTTTTGGCGTCCAGAATTATGACTGTTATAACGCGTTATAATCGAATATCTTGGTCTACCACTTTCGTAGACCATGATATTTCACTATATGATTTTCCACCATTTGCTGATGGGCCGAGTGCTATGGTGGCCTCAGCTCTCTTAGCCGTGTGTAGCGGCGGTCCCCCAACGTTCACCGGTCACCTTCCAAGCTTTGAGTTCCAGGACAGGGTCCGAACGTTCGTTTCTGTGATTGAGATGGGTAGATAGGACCGAACCCTCCCTCAATGTCCTGCACCTCGAGCTACCCAAATACACCCAATTATCATAACACCCGCGGTTTCCCATCCACAACTGATCCGAGGAGTGGAGCACTCAGGGTTAGCGCTGTCCGCAGGTTACTTTAGTGGGCAACGATAGCGGGGGGACGGCGCATGGGAATTTATTTGTTACTGAATTTCCCGTCGATACAAGCGAGCTCCTTCATCGTCGTTTCGTCCCGAGCGGGATCAGCGGTGAGGGCCCCAAGAACGAACCCAACATTACCCCGTCTTCGGCGTAACCCTCAGGTTACCGAGGTAAAACAGCTCGTGGTTCATGCCGCGCGGGTTTTCGCTGTTGCGTACTTTAATAACTTACATAAACCTATATAATGTATGGCATGAAGTACTGTGAAGTATTACACGTCTGGGATGACCATCGGTTTTGACCTGGCGGGCTTACAACCGCGACGGAAGGCACGAGCGGTTGACCGCGTAAGTTGATGCTCGTGGTACTGGCTGAATCGGTGGTCGGTAGGCTAGGAGGAAGGACCCCAACTAGAACTTGACGATGACGAGTTCGGAGGGGTTCCTGAGCCGCAGGGTTGTAGCGTTGCTAAGCCAGTCTACGTCGTTCCGGGATGACCTCCAACGTGCGTGCAACCACAGTCGGTGCTTCCCCTCGGGATCCTTCACCCACCCCTCTTGCAAAGCGGCCTGTGAAACTGGCCAATTGCATTTTGGAGGTCCATGGGGTTTGCGCAAATCACGGTGATAGAGGTCGCACTCATCTTGGCGTGGGCCGTTGAAGCGATACCCGGTGCCTCGAGGCTCTTCGTCCAATTTGAGGACCTCTCCAGTTCTTGTGTGATAAACGCGAATGGCGTGGCCGTTGTATCTGATGGCCGCAACCTCACCTTCAACAGAAAATTCCAGCACATTATCGTCGTCGTTGTCACCGCCCTCCTGTTGCACTAACCTCGCCCAAAAGCTGGCGTGGCTCCGGAATGATACGTCCCAAAGGCTGTCATTACGATCCGCCGTTCTGCCTCCATAAACCCCGTCCACCACTCCCTCTTCCGTGAGCAACCACGCAACAACTGTATCTGGACCCTTCACCAAGAGTACGTTACCGGTGAGGACCATCGCAGATACCTCCAAATCCGTGTCGATGGACTGGGAAGGGGAAGGGTTTTGGGAATTGAGGTTTACGATCGTAACGGTACTTTCCCGGTGATGCACCGTTGCAATGTGGGTGCCGTAGGGGGAAAAGGCATCCAGCGGTCGATTGTGGGTGGTGACGACCGATTCCGTGGCAAGAGCGACAGGGGAACAATCCAAGTGCAGTACGTGGAGGAGAGGGCCGGAACGGCCCAGGATTGAGGACAAAGTCGGCGAGAATTGAAGCGACATCGGGGTCTGTCGGAATTCCCTCCACCGGGTATAACGACCGGAGGTAAACCTCCAGATATGAAGGCGGTCCCCAGCAAAGGCCGAGAAGACGCTCCCATCAGGAGAGAAGCCGAGGTTCCGGTGGCGGCCTGTTTCTTGCAACAATTCCTCAGAGCTGCGAATATCCAATATGAGAATTTTGTGGTCGTCGTGACTGCTGCCTCCAGTAACAAAAACGGAGATCCGATAGGTGGCAGGAGAGAAGACTCCAAAGTTGAATTTCGACCGGAAAGGGAACTGTTCAACGTTGGCAAGAGTAGGCCCAACCTCGTAGATGTTGATGGTCGAACCTTTACCATCCTCCCCCGTCCCCATGACCCGGAAGGTCTCGTCCTGAGCCCAAAGGTGTGCCCCCTGTTTTGATTGTACCGTGCCAGACGACTGTATTTCACCCGCGGTAACTCCATATGTACGCACGGTATGGGTCCCTGACACCCGCCGTGAAATAGTACAGATCGTCTTCCCATCCAACGACCACACAAGCTCCATGACATCAGCAGCGACCTCACGCCCAATTTTTCCGACAACTCCACCCGTCTGGGTGTCCCACACAATGATACCAGTATCGGAGCAACCTGCTAGGGAGCGTCCATCCGGTGAGTAGGCAAGTCCATGCCCAAATCTGGCGGCGGCTTCGGTTGACTGGAGGGTGGAGAGGGGTTCAAGGGTGAGTGCGTCCCGGATCTCTACGGCTTCCCCGGTCACCGCGGCAACGAACTGCCCACATGGTGACCAGGTGGAGGATAGGTAATAGGAGTCCTTGGTGGAAACAGCCGTGGGGTCCCATGAATCCGGGATTCCGACTACTGCTCTTGGTAAGGGGAGCGGTCGTTTGTGGTAGTAAAACTTTCGTACAATTGACGATGTGGGGGATAGTTCCAGGGCAGAGTGATAAATGTGGGTGGCGGAGGTCTCAATCAACTCAAAGAATGTGGTTGCGAAATGAAAATAGTCTCTTGCAGTATCGAGGAGCTGATCATCCATAACCACCTGATCCGAGGTACGTATGAGGATCATGAGGCGAAGGAGAACAAGCTGAAACAAACCTTCTGTAGCCAGAGCATTAGCTTTTCCAACGCAGTAACGGCATCTCTCACAGCGCCAATGACGCTAAGCACTTCCAGCCACGCCAGAAACCCCTCCTGCAGGAAGGAACGCAGAGAGGAGATAGCAGTTGTGATGTCTCCCCTCACCTCGGTGAGGTGACTGTACCAGGATTTGCAGGCATACTTCAGTGCGGTGCTGATGCGAACTTCGATTCTCGTCTGCAGATCCTCGACCTCTGAATTCAAAGCATAGTTTGGGAGTGATAGAAGGTTCTGTTCCAAGCTGTCGTTCATCAACTTGAGACAGCTTAGAGCAAGTTTGAGGTGACCAGCCCTGGGGGAGACGTGAAACCTTTTATTGGGACAACGGAGCGGATCGGTGATAAAGTCGGGAAACGACTTGTGGAACGGGAGCACCGGGGAGTCAGGGTCCTCAGGGAGCTTGAGGAGGGATTGTATCAGCCGAAGTAGGTCCATGACTTCTTGTTTCTCCAAACCGACAAGAGTAGCAATTGTGGAAGGTGGAAGGGGGTTCGCGGCCAAAACTACAGCGCCAATAACAAACCGCACTTTTTCGTCGTCTTCAGCGTCCGTCCCGTCGAAGGCGTTTTGAAAACTCGAAAGGTAGAGCGAGTCGAGGGTCGTGCTCGACTGGAGCTTGGCTTTACCTTCGTGGGTAGTGCTCCCTGGCGCCCTCGTGATGATGTCGAGCTGCTTGCTGGGCCGGGCGAACGTGTGGTCCAAAAACCTGAGGGTCGCCACGGCGTACACAAAAAGACCACCCGCTCTCTCGCACAACAGGTCGAGGTGTTCGTCCTTTGGCCAAGTACCCCGTTCGATACCTCGCCTTTCCGCGAGCTCAGATAGCCCGTGTTTCAGGAAAAGTCGGATATCCGCGTTGATGACAGAAGGTTCCACTTCATGAAGGACGAAGACGTCAGTCAATGGCCTGAGGAGCACAAGGCGGAAACCCGATTGGATCCGGGGTTCTGGCCGACCGGTGATGAAAAACTTGACGTTCGGAATTCTTTCGACCAATCGGCCCATGACGGAGAGGATGGCAGACTGTGGATCCTCGTCCGTGCACTCGTCCAGTGCGTCGATGATGACGACCGTTGAGATGTCTGAGGAACTGAGGGGTTCAACAAGTAATTCCCTCATCTGGTTGAAAAGTGACTCGTGTCCAATGTCCGGATTTGATCGAAGAAGAGGGACAAGAACGGATCGGAATTCGTGGTATTTGTGAGCGAGTTGGAAGGCAAGAGTGGTGAATATGTAGTGGAGGTTCCTGCGGTCTTTAAAATCGCGTGAGCAGAAGAAGGATGCTCCCAGTCTCCCATCGGAGAAGATGCGCTCGGCGATGGTCTGGGCAATCGTGGACTTGCCAGTCCCGGCGAGCCCGTTCAACCAGTAGATGGGAGACACATTGGAATCTTTGGACCACAACTCTATGTCATCCAGGACACCTTTTCGGGTCCCTCTTAGGCAGCCCTGGCGACCACCATGTCGGAACCCAGCCCCCTCGGCACGACGGCAGCTGTTCAACACCGACAGCTCAGCTGCTGAATCATGAGTATCTGGCGATTGAAAATGGGACTATGTCTGACCGGCGTCCTGCAAAGGGTGGTCAAAATTCAACGCCTTCGCAAACAATGGACTTGAGACTTACAATCAGTTTACAATTCTGTTCGTAGATTCCCTCCTGCTGCGCGAGCTATGGACCGCATTATGAGCGAACCGCTCTATATGAATTCTTCGACGTTGATACCGACCTGGTACTCGACTATGGCATCCCTGAGGTCGTCCGCGAGATCGTACGCGGCGGTAATGTCTCCTTCCTCCTCCGTATGACCAGTGGATCTTTTAGATAGAAGCTCCAACTTGTCCTTGATCCCCTCGAGAGCTCTGAGAACGCGTTAGCGTGGAAGGTTATTCGCAGCGAGTGGATAATGCACACCCGAATAAACTCCTCCGTCGTCTGAACTCATCGGTGTTCATTGCAGTACACCCTTGCGCCCCAAGCCGATCCAACCGCGCACGGACGGACTCTATCTTGTTTTTGACTGATGGTGTCTGGAAGCGTGTCACTCGGCGTCGTGGGTCACATACACGTTATCTTACCTGATGGAGTCCCAAAAGTGTATCGAAGGATGCCTTGAATCGACCAACCGACCATTAAGTCTCGAAACCGGCGACAGGAAGCAGAGGCTCACAGTCAAATGGACGACCTGGTTATATATTGACTGTTGTTGTGACACCTGTCCCAAGTGTCAACGTTTTTCCGGCTCTGACGATGTCCGACGCTGACCTGGTAGATGAGGATAGCTTGCCTAAGACTTTCAACGAGTCCGATGACCTCCTGTGAATCCTGCGTCTTATCGAAGGCCCGAGCGACCTTCCCCTTTTCTGACAACGCTAGCGATCGCGCCCCAATGTCTTCCAATGACCTATCGGCGGTTAGTTCGGTTAGGCGAGAGATCCCGACCTGGTGCGAACCTCGCCAGTTTTGATTGTCTCTCGACCTCTTCACGATCGCCATCGGGGTTCGCCTTCACCAAGGTCCACAACAACTCTTCCAACCACGGGATGAGATCGTTGAGCTTGTCTTTCACGTCTTTGTATTGCTAGTTGGTAATGATTAGCGCAATCGAGGGTTACTCGATACCGACGCACATCGTAATGCTTGATCAGCGCGTTGATGCCTCCTAGGCACGACTTGAGGGGTGGGAACACATCGGAGGATTCCTTTGCAATGTCCAGCAACATCTTGGCGGCATCGATGAACCGCTGTTTCTTGGCTACGGGTCGTCAGCGGGTTCGAAAATGGGCGAGAGTGGCCAACTTGTAGTATCTCACAAGAACTTGGCCCGGTCGTCGTCCCACCGCTCGATGGTGGTCGCTTCCGAAGAAACCCAGACATACTTTTGGTGTCGTTTATAAACGGGATAACGCGGGAACGAATGTGGTCCGTCGGCTTGCTGGAAACGCTACGACATGAGGCCGTTGCCCATCGTTGGACCCGCATGGCGCCTGTGAACCAGCGCCTGCAGGTGTATTGAGGTTGTTTTGACCAGGGACCCACAACAGGATGGATCTCAGCCAGGGAATGCCCGGCTCAACGATGTTTAGCCCCTGAAGTCGAGCCGGGGGTCATGCCAAAATAACTACTTACTCCATCAAATTCTGGATTCTGGTAGACACCACATCGGGTCGTAGGCGACCCATGGGACTCGCGCGTTGAAGGTGTTGCCTGGCATCTCAAGACGGTTCGTAGCCCGGAAAGTATCTGAGAACCACGTCGTTGCTGCAGGTACGGGAAAAGACGCGACAGGAGGTCAGTTTCAATCGCCCGCCCTCCAGGACTGGGGATACAGTTGGTAGGTCGAGTGGTTGGTTGCAAGAGCGAGCCCAAGGAGCGGTAGTTCGCGACCTGATGTATTTCACCCGTCAGGCGCTTATTTGCTTCGCGTTCATGTCACCGGCTCCTTCCCAGCGGAAGTGGAGCGTCTACTTTCATAAAAAGTTACGATAACAAAGGCGTGGATGTGTGGCGACGTTACAGGAAAAGTGAGAGAGGAGTGAAAGTTAGCGAGCAACTGTACTCCAGCCGAGGCGAGTCGGTGCAATCCACAATCACCGTTCCCCTTCACGACGGATATCCAATTTCCTCTCACCATACTCGTCCAAGTTCCAGACATTAGTACCGTAGTAACCACGTACCCTTCCAAATCTCCGTATCAGCATAAGGTAGTGTAGCATAAACGCAACCGATAAACACAACCCTACGGAGGCGAGCGCAGCCTCCCAGGTGGAAGACCCACTTTAACGCTAGACGCTGAATGGGATATTCGTCCAATCAGCCTCCTCGAGTACAATCTCAGCCCAGCCGTCCTCAATCACCATATCCAGCGCCTCGCCACCCTCTGAGATACGCAACGCCCCCAGACTGTCAATCCTTTCCAAGAGTGGCCGGATAGTCCGTTCAACATCCTCCGCTGCATATGCGAAATACCAGCTGAACGAAACCCTCCGACCAATCCTTTGTGTAAGTTCGAACATCGTACGGTCCGCCTCGTGCCATTTGTTCGTGTCCGCTAGACCGAAACTGTACGGGGCGGTGTGATCCAGCGTGACGTGGGAGAGGTGGGGGGAGGAGATAACCGATAGGAGTTTCAGGGCGAACCCATCCACAATACCGGCGTACTCTAGATCTGGCTTGAGAGTCAGCTCGCGGAGTTCAGGGAATGATGCATTGATTTCACGGATGGCAACCCCTAGAAACACCGTCAGTGATCGAACATTTGGTCAACAGCTTGAAAAACGGGAACCGGAATTATACCTGGTGGGCAGGCGTAGTATAGACTCGCCCTTGCTAAAACCGGAGAACACTTCTCCAAGATCGTGATGATGGGATCCGGAGCACCAGAAAATCCAGCATCGATGGAGATCTCGCGGAAACCCAGTGGTAACCTTGACAAATGACGCAAAAACTTCTCTGCGGAGCCGTGACCGTTGCTATCTGAGAATTCTAAGCGCCCTGTGAACCGGGGGAATTTCGAAGGGCGTTTCCAGTCCGGTAACCCGACGAGGTAGTCCATGTCTTCAACGACCAATGTGTCCAACGATGGAAACCGGCAGATGAATTCGATCAACGCCGTTGGGGAGACCTTCCAATGAACCAACTTGATGGTCTTGATAGAGGGGGCAGCGACCCGAAAACCGTCAGCGAGAGCCTCGATAGCGTCGAAGCCCCGCGCAGTCCCGTTGGTTATACCAGCCAGGATCAAAGACTTCAACGCGCGGAAAATCCCGAGGTGGTCCAATCCACAGTGGAGGGCTCGCTTGCTGACCCAGGGATCTCGGTTCCATTGGATGATGGCCAGACCGCGAACATAAGAGTGCACAATATGGTTTGTGGGAAACAGGTCACAGTATCTTGCAAGCCTATCCGCGGCCGGAAAGACAATCCTCTGGAAGAGATGACGTCTGCTTCTGCTAACCCAACAACGCGATACCAGGGTGCATGCGTGTAATGATTGGTCGTCGTCCTTGAGCTCGTCTATGAATTTGTCGACCAATTCCTGGGGAACATATTCCATCCTCACGGAGTAAGTAGTGTGGGGAGGTAGGATGTGGTGTGACGGTTTGGAGCGGAATAGGACCTATTTTGCAGTTCAGTTGGCTTGTGTTGTGCAGAAGAGTGAAGGAGCATACCTGGAATGTCCAACCCGACTTTTCTCTTCCTTGGAACCGTCTGAGTGGTGAGGTGGCGCAAGAAGAGAGAAAGCGGGATCGGATCAAACCATGGATCACGTCGCCGGACGGATCGAACCGATTCCCTTTCACGACCGACCAGGGCGAAGTTCAATGGTCTCTCGAGTCTACAGCACAGTAGTGTCGGATATATTGCGCTACAGACGTAATGCAAACTCATACTCCTACGATCGTCCCCTTCTTTGCGGGGTCTGATTTCTATATGAATCCCTTCGAGATCAAGTAGTCGACGATGACTGCGACAGACTGGGAGACGTCCAGCTCGTTTGTCTCCAGGTGAATCTCCGGGCTCGGTGGGGCCTCATATGGTGCAGAGACACCGGTGAATTCTTGAAGACGCAGGACAGTTGGGGTGTCGATACACGCGGGGTAACGGATGCACAGGGACGTACCTTTGATCTCCCCAGCTCTCGCCTTCTTGTACAAACCTTTGGGATCACGTTCTTCGACAACCTCCAACGGCGCGTCAACGAAAACCTCTACGAATTCCAGGGACGATTTTTCGTGCAGCTCCCGAACGAGTGCACGGTCCGAAATATACGGGGAGATGAAAGCGGTGATCGTGACTGCACAAGCGTCCGTGAATAGTTTGGCCACCTGAGAGTTGAACGTTGGACCCCACGGTTAGAGGTCTGGATCGACCCATATGTGTGGGGAGCAACGCACCTCGCCGATCCTTCGAATGTTCTCATTCCTCGACTTTTCGTCGAATCCAAGGTCCTTGTTCAACCCGAACCGGACGTTATCCCCATCGAGTCTGTATGAAAACTTGCGGAGGTGCAACAGGTGCTGCTCCAACGCACAAGCGATCGTGGACTGGAATATTCATGAGCCGTCCATATCGCCCTAGCGATATCGATTGATCACTGGCCTTTCCGCTGGCACTGAGACCTGTCAGCCAGATCGTAACGCCTTTCTGTTTGAGTAGGTCGATACGCTCCGACGAGCCCACAGAGCCAGGATGGAAAGTAATGTTGGTGGCCATGGTCAAGAGACGGTGAAAATTTGGACGATTGCGCGATCCTCACGTCGGCACGCTGAAAATTTCAGACGCAGCTGGGAACGCCGCGTAGGCTGGGTGACCGCTAGCGTGGTGCAGAATGCCGGATCTTGAGCCATAAAAAGCCCTTGGCGTGTTTACGACAGACCTTGGGTGGGCGAATGGTAGTATAAGATCAAGACGTCAGACGGTGTCGGGATAGCGCCTTTTGGTACTGATTGTGGAGTGTACCATAAACCAGCCAAATGGTGCACATGTACATAATTCGTTAAACGTACACAACAAATTTCGAACAGATCCGACCGTTGACGTTATCCCCCCGTACGGATTCCTAGAGAGGTTCGATGTGGGGGAGAGGTCCGACCGGGACGATCCTCTGCGGGTTCACCTATACGACACGTAAGCCACGAACCTCTGGTACATCGGCTAGAAAAGTAGCGTACGACGGGGTGAGACCAGAAATAGTGAGTCTTGATGTGGTCAAAGTTCGTGGAGTCCTTAAACGCAGGGATCTTCCAGTACAGCTCTTTCATCCACCTAACCCACAGATCAGAGTTGACATGGGCTCAAACGCGAAACCGGCCAACCTATTGATGTTCGGATATCCATGGCGGATATCACGGATGTTACATTTGAAGTGTCTGACGTAGACCGGATCAAAGCGGATCTAGACAGGTAACAAAAGGTCAGACAGCCCCAAAAACGAGTATCGCAGAGAGGGAGGGGTAGCCCGAAACGCACGATAGTGACCCAGAGCCTGACGTCGGCCTCGGTCAGTTGATTGCCGACGAAGAATTCCTTGCCCTCGAGCATCTTTTCGACCTTGTCCAGGGCTTCGAATAGTGGATACACGGCAGCCTCGTACGCTTCGGCGGTGGTTGCGAAACCGGCCTTGTAGACTCCATCTGGACAGACAATGGTCAGCGCCTCGGAAGCAAAAGAAGACCGAAATAACCAACTGTTGATCGTGTTGTAGACCCAATCATTGATAGAGTCGATTTCGTTGCGAAGCTCCTTGGGGTAAATGTCAACCTTGGCCTTGTCAGCTGGGATGAGATCGTTGAACTCGGTATTGAATATTCTGATAATCTCAGAGCTTTCGTTGTTCACGATCGTCTGGTTCTTCTTGTCCCAAAGCACAGGAACGGTGAACCTTTGAGACTGTCACGAGACTGATTATGAATGTAGGAGCACCCGAACGAACCTCCCAGAATAGGTTGGCTCGGCCCTGAGATACAAATCCTTGACGTGTTCTGAACCGTACAAAGGATCGGCGTCTGCTGCAGGGAACTCGTCGACATTCGCGAAGGGCCACCCACGCTCGCCCATGCGAGGGGAAACAACCGTGACAGCTGGGTGTGACGGGCGTCAGATTTATTCCCACGTGATGCGTAATTCACGTGACGTACGGATGATCTCATCGAGACCCTTGAGTTTTCGGGTGATCAGGGTCCTCGTCGCCCAGGCTACACGCAAGGGACGCGTGTCAGCCCGTAGTCTCACGTCTGCTCGGTTGATACTCACGGCAAGCGTATGACACATAGAGATGGTAGCGGTCTATAACGGCGCGTTTGGGGATCGCAACAAAAGAACGAGTTTTTGGTGCGTACTGTACCTTTTTCTGGAGGGAACTGACCACCTTTCTGAACGGAGTTCCTGAAGGAGGAAGCCGCTCTTTTGTAAGACCCATCAGGTTCGACCTTCATTTTGCTGATGTCGGACTGGCCAGAGACGTCTCGGGACATTTTTCGTACTTGCTGGTACTCGAACTTGAGGGTTGGGAGGAGAGGAGGCGTTGGGAGAGCTAGCCCAGCTAGGAGTGTTTTATTTACCCCCTGGGTGGGGGTGCTGATAAATCTGGAGGACACGGCTGCCCGTAGTGACCTGGATAGTGGGAAAATCATTCCAATCAAAGCAATGGCGTGGAGTCGTGGTAGGGCTACTAGATCGATTGGTGACAAAGCGCTGATCCGGTCGAATACCAAAAATGCAGTCCTCGGCCGTCTTCAACTATCTGAATGTCTGATACGCCCTCTTCAAAGCTCGTATTCAACAACCTCACATTCTTTCCCGTGACGGTCTCCCCCTCAGGGCCGCACAGGAGTTGTCCATTCAGCGCTGACCAAGCCCGAATTACCTTGTCTTGGCCAGCGACAAAGATGAAACGCTCGGAAGGATCCACAGCAAACGCCTGGGGTACGGTATTTAATGAACGTGGGGGTTAACCCAGAGGGGAAATTTGACTGACGAGCTTTTGGCTGTACGAATTCACGTGGCCAAGAAATGAAGCGACGGGAGTGGACTCGAGCGGGTACCTGAGGTCAAAGAGTTCTAACCGACCGTCTATCCTGCCGACGAATAGCCGATCTAGCCCAATCGTATGGAGGTGCGTGATAGAGCCCGGTTTGTGCCGGTTGGATAGGAAAGGCTTTTGGTTGGACGAGGGAGTTCTGGTATCCCACCTTACAATTGCGCCGCCACGGGTGCCTGTATATACCAGGTTCTGCGGAGAAGGTTAACTGGACAAGGGCATCAAAGGGAAAGGAAGCTGGCGAAAGAAACGCACCGGTTCTTGATAGATCGCCAGGACGTCCGAAAATGTATCCAAGATGCGGAACCCACCAGAGGCATTTACGTCAGGGATGAAGATAGCTCTGTTGTGCATGCCTGGGTGGAAAGTCGTCATATGCGTTTTGAACCGGGGGTGAGAGCAATTGAGAAGGTTACCCAAGGCCAAACTATTGTCCATCAGGTGGGAGGTCCAGACGTCGTACACGGACTTGGGTCCTGGACTGAGAATGAACGACCTGTGGTTGAGTCAGGTGTCAATCACGAGGTAAAAAAAGAAAGAGATAGCTTGCGACTTGTACATACTCCGCGGTCGCTGCATTTTGAACAACAATTTTGCAAGGTGGTCCGAAAGTCGTTGCCCTAAGACCGAACAGCGTCGTGTGAGGTGTGAGGCATAAGGATCAAGGGGCGAGGACCGACACAGAGAGCGTTCCGGAAGAACTGATGGAGGAAATCTACACAGAATGAGGCAAAATTTACAAGGGAGAACGCATGGGTCTCACCTTTGAGGGCAGTTTGAACTCTCTCGTGGGGACGGCAGCGCCCGTACTCAAGGAGTAGAGCCAGCAGTTGGCATCACTGATCACAGTGTGGGTATTATCACCTTGCAATTGTATGATCTATAGTACATTGGGGATGAATGCTGATAGGGGGCGGGGGAAAGATGGCTGACGTTGAAAGCGTTTATGGTGCCTGGTGTATGGAAAGCGTTAGAGTGCGGCGGTCTAGGCGTCTTTACAAGGTGGGAACAGGAGATTTGGCTAGCATCGGGAGGGCGCACTATCATCGTCCCTAGATAAACCTGAGGATCTATTTCAATACACTCACTGGTGGAGGTGGGAGAGACGCGAGAGGGTGGGAGGGGCTCGTAGCACACAGCTGATCCCGCGGTAGGCAGATGGAATCACGGGTGGATTTGGTGAGTTGGGGAGTTGTAGAGGACGATGGGGCGGGGACGGGAGATTAGGTTGTGACGGGGACGGGACGGGTGGTGAATAGGGCTTTGCATGGAGGGAAAAATACCGATTCCTTTTGGGGTCCCAGTAGAAACCCGGGATGTCTCGTGGTGGCATGATCGTCGCCAGGATCTGGGGTCACACGCGGCGAGGATGAGGAAGCGTGGGAGGAGAAGAGAACGCGAGGCAGCCAAAGACTGCCAGGCCTTGTTCGAGGCCGAGCAGATTGCCGCCAGAGATCCAATTCGCCAGTCGGGGCGGAAACAAGCGAGGGGAATTTGGAAAAGTGGAGGATGATCCTTCCACCTGAAACTCTGATTAGAAGGGGAGCCGGAGTTTTACGAACTTTTTAATATCAACTGTGTGTGCTCACTGCTCGAGGTGAGGTAATATTATTTTTTGGGGGGCGAGTCGTCGGTGAGTGGTCGTCGTGGGCGGGGTGGGAGGTGGAATGGAGGGTTGGGGGGAGATGGGCGGGAAGAGCGCGGGCGGTTTGGCGTTGGCGATTGTGTTTCGATCACAGACATCGCTTGTTTCCCTCGTCCTCGTCGGTTGAAAGACTCGCGAAGTTTCCGGATTTCACGGCAGGATGGGGGTGGCATTCATTCGGGATGAGGGACTGCCGCCGTTGTACATTTGTGTGGATAAGGTATTTGCAGAGGTTTCCCGCTACTTCGGATCTGTTATATCTAAACTTGCAGCGCGCTCAGGATTATTATCTCGACTCCCCTCCCCTCCAACTCTCTCTGTCAGAGATGGGACGACGCGGGCGACGGCAATCTCTCCAAGCGCTTTTCATCCCGCCCTTCTTTCACAGCTCGGCAACGAACAGGTCCAGGTCCAACTCCGAGACCGGACACACTCCCCTTGTCACCATCAACGGCCCTACCACCCCAACCACGACCTCCACCCCCCCAGTCCCGCCCCAGTTGGATCCATTCTCCCAAGCTCTCTACTCCTTCACCTCCACAGACAATGTAGTCTCACTCGACTCGCCCTACAGCGACCTCCTCGACACCGACCCCTTCGCGAACCTCTCCACTCCTCCCCGTTCCCCAACCAACCGGGACAGGCACTACCCCTCCTTGCACCCTCTCCTCCCCGCTTCCTCTACCCCGCGCTCCCCGCTTTCACCAACCGAGTTCCGGGTCCATCCTTTCAATGCCGCCGGCATCAAACTTACCTCTGCGACAACGCCTTCCTCCCCCGTCTCTGACGCATTTCACCTCCCCTCCACCCTCGCCCGTCCCGCATACACCAAGCCCGTGTTCAAATCCACCCCATCATTGCCCTCCTTACGTGCCCTGTCACAAGGGCAATACATCCCGACGCGTATGGTGAGTTGATGCTCTGATCGTCCGTCCGTTCCGTTATCCTCTTCTCATTTTGCTCCCCATCACCTGAGCAGATACGTAAGGGTCGTGTCGGCGCTACTCTCCCGCTTGAGCCTTGGAATCAGATCGAAAATGCCGACCCTGTATTGGAAGAGTCATGGCTCTCTACCCTCGATGTCCCGCGCCCGTCGGAACGCCCGTCTCCGCATGATCGCCTGCCGCCGACTGACACCGTCGCAATTTACTCCGGAGCTTTCCATGATTCGTCCGAAGACCTCGTTCTCTCAGCCAACGCCCCGGTCCAGCCAGAAATCCATTACAGGATCCCAGCTTCCCTTTCCAGGCACCCTTCTGATCCCTCTTCTTTGTCGGTGTGGGATGACGGCCTCTCATCCCTGTCATCGTTTACCGCAGAATCCGAGTCCGATTTCCAATCCCCAACCAGCCCCACTTGGAGCTCCTTTTCTCGTCGAAGTTCCGGTGAGGGCAATACCTCGAGCATCTTCGACGTCCCCGAGCTCTCCCGTTCAAACTCCGATCCCTCCATTTCGCTATCGGACGAGGACTTGGGCTCGTCACTTGACAATCAATCCCCCACCCCGCTCGCCTTGTCCGTTCTCCTAGAATTCCACCCCGGGACTTCTGCAGAAACTATCCGCCCTTCCCCTTCACAGCTCATAGGACTTAGGCTGAGCGAGCGACCGCCTTCGGAAACTTTCTCTGGCCAAAGGTCCCGTTCATCCTCCCAATCTTCTTCAGTCACCTCCTCGTCATCCACCAGACCCGTCAGCCCATACCCCTCTGAACGTTCACGCCTTTCAATGCAAGAATCAGATGAAGACTACGAGGATGATATTTCACATAACCGTGATGTCGAAGACAATCAAGATGACAACCTCGAGGAAGACCACCAAGACGTTTCGGAGGTTGAGACAGTATACGATCGCCGCAGTTCAGTAATGGGTGGTCCCCACTGCCATGACGTCAGGGGGGATCGACATTCAACTGGCTCAGGACAACCCGAGGACGGGGAAGGCTCGTCGAGTGGTTACCACGGCAGCGGCAGGTATTCTAACACCAGCTCGAACGGGTATGGTTACGGCGGCCTAGGCGCCCGATCCTCCGGAACTCACAGACCGACTGGGGGCGCGTCCGGTTCTGGTGGCGGACGGGACGGCGACGGGAGGCGGCCGTCGCACCCATGGGTGTCTCTCCACGGGAAAGAGGAAGACGGGGATACCGATTCCACCGATGATTATGGTGAAGATGAGCCTTCTCCCAAACCCCGTCGGCCCACTGTTCCAATCAGGAAACAACCTTCAGATGAAGACGACGTACCACTCGCTCGGTCGATCCCTACCGCCCTGAAGGCTCAAAAGACCATCAGGAGCAAGGTGAGGGAGGAGAATGCGCAGAGGAGGCAAGAGAGGGCGATGCGGATGCAAGCCAAGATACGGAACGTCTCTGGCGTCCCTCAGTCCGCCGGACCTGGCACCACCGTGTTCCAGCACGAACGAACGTCTCCCTCCAGGACCGTGGGAAGGGCGAGGACTCTGACCTTACCCTCGTCGACGGCGGCCCATCGTCCTCCTTTTGCTGTGGATGACCTGACGAAGAAATTGATGGACGTCCAAGCTTCGATGACCGGTCCCATTAACCAGGAACTACATCGATCTGGGACAAGGTCGACTCCCCAAAGCGCCCAAGAGCCTGGCCCCTCCTCGAAGTCACGACGCCCTTCCCAAGAATTGCCCAAGTTTCCCCCTCCTCCCGCGCCCTCGTATCCCATCCAAGACACCTTCCAAAAGCCCACATTACGACCCATGCGCTCTTTTCACCGCCCTGCGACGGCTTTGCAGCCAGAGACCCGCGAGCCACCCCCGAGTTCCGGGTCGGGGGGCGCTGGTATCACCCACTCACGGTCCCTCCGCAGACCCCGCACAGGTGATCCAACCAATCAACCCTCTACCTCCCCTTCCTCCAACTTTTCCCTCCAAAGATCCAAGTCAACCAAGCCACAGGATCAGCCAAGACCCCCAGATGAGGATTATGGGTCCACAAGTCGACCCTCCACGTCCCCTCCCTCGGTAGAGGTTTCTGTTGATTTCCGGGCGCATTGGAGCGAAAAAGTGGCCGCTTTGCCGCCAGTTCCTCCTATCCCCACGTATGATACGCTGATGAGGCAAAAGTCTGGAGAGACTTGGCAGCAGAAGGTTTTCCTCGGTGATGTGCAGAGGTCGACTATTGTCGAGGTTGGGACGAGCACCTCCGCTCAGGACGTCATCGATACTATCGAGAGGCGAGGCGAGATAGGCCCACACGACCCTAACAATAATGGAGGAAAGGGGTGGATGTTGTTCGAACTTGCTCAGGATTTCGGAATGGGTACGTTTTTCCCTCGGAGTGTGGTTGTGCGTCAGTTGAACATGAGCATTCACAGAGCGACCGATTCGTTGTTTCGAGGTCCTTGCAGACATTAAAGCCTCTTGGAGTAAAGAACAAACTGCCAATTCCATTCTACTCAAGAGGACCGCTTTGAGCTCGCGTTTGTCCGTCGAGGTAAGAGGCGCCCGTGCGTCGTTTCACGTAACGGCACTGAAACTAGCATTCAGGCTTTACCCTCAACCTCCCCTACACACCGAGGATATCTCGAGTACGAGGTCAAGCGAGGCAAGTGGTCAAAGCGATGGGTGGAACTCCGGGACAATAGCCTCTGGCTCTCGAAACGCGACAACGGCAAAGACGAATTGTTCCTCTGTAAACTCACGAACTTCGACGTCTACTCCGTGACTAGGGTCATGAAGACACCGAAACCGTTCGTTTTCGCCGTCAAGTCAACGGAGAACCTGTCGCTTTTCGAAAACAGCGCAGACTATTTACACACGTTCTGTTGCAAGGAGAAGGACGGACTGGAGTGGATGATGAATATCCTTCTGGCTCGGGTAAGCCCTCATCACACTCGGTTATCTTGTTCGCAACAGGATGATAACTTGCACCTCTTGAAGTCTTGGGTTTCATATCAAGGAAGGCGACCACAACCCAAACCCGCCGGCGCACCTCTGTCTCGGGCCAACACCCGTCGGGGTCCTGGCAAGCCCGGACAGACTCTTGTCTCGATCCCACCTCCAACCGTACAGGCTGTGCCCACCAAAGCGGTGTTTGAACCTGGCTCATTACTGGCCGCACGGATGGTGTAAGAGTATTGGATGTATTGTGGGTCGTTGGTTTTTGATTTCGCGAATCTCCGAACCATTCCCTTCTTTCGTCTCTCCCTTCATCGCTTTTCGTGAGGGCAAGCCCCCCAAAAAGAAAAAAAAGAAAAAAGAGTTCCTGAACCCCGTCGCCGGTTGTTGTCGGCACCCACGTCACTCATTTCCTCCTGCGAAGTGTCGCTACGATGGTACGCTTCTTATCATATCCAGATATTGTTTTACTATACCTACATGATGTCGTCGACGCACACAACTGTATTAGAAGTTTACATGACGAACATACCGGCGTTGGCCTATCTGTTCCCCGCCGTTCATATTTCACGCCTTTGCCCCAGATTCCCCTCTCCGTGCGAGCCGATTCACCTGTTCGCGCATACTCGCTTATCATTCTGGGTGGAAGTTGGGGGAAGGTACGTTTGTGAACTCCCACACACTTTCCAACTCGGTGCGTAACCATACCGTGCGTTGCACACGCCGTGACGACCCACCCCTTTCTTGCAATGAGATAAACGGTATCCGCGACTACGGTGTTCGGCATTGAAAGACTCAGGAATCCAGATAGCGAGTGTAGGATGAGTAACGGACCAGACCGTATCAACATGTCGGGCTCAGCAACCCGGCGTGGCCTTCTCGGCGCCATGCTCATGGTCGCAGGGCCATGAAAGGAATTGAAGTGGTACGATATGCCGACACCAGGTACACACTTCGAGCCCTTCGGAAGGTTGCGATCGATACGCCATACGGTCTCGCCAGGAATCACCGGGGAAATAGTGGGGCGTCCGACGATACAGTGAGAAGAAGTGTGGAAATATAACACCGAAGTCCCGGGACGACGCGACCGTCCCTCGGGTGGCTCAAACCCTGGGATCTGAGGGGGCGGGGGTCTTGGGATTGGGACGTGGGGGCCACCGACGACAACATTCCGAGAACAGTCTGCGCTCGTGTGCGCTAGTTGGTTCGGACGGATTCTGCACCAGTTGTTGGAAACCGAGCCCCATCATACGCATTGTCTCCGCTCCCTCTCCCCCATCGAGCGGCGGCGCTCTTGGATTCTCCGAACTTAACAATATTATCAACCCTCAAGGTGACTCGGCAGGTGAGGGCGCAGGTGGGTTGGATAAAAATTACCGATAATGATATAGAAAAAGTGGCCGCAAGCCCGGGGGATTTGTCACCCCCAGAACAATCCGTTGGTGAGGAGGTGCCCCGACACAGGGGATGGGTTATGTGAGTAGCAGTGCGGTGAAGGGCAGGACAGTCCCAGCAGTACTGTCCCGCAGAGGAGGCCAGGGGTGGAGCAAGTCGTTTCAGGGACAACCAGTCCAGTAGCCTTCTAGTCCTCCCAAACGTTCGGCTGCTGGTCGTTGGGCGGAAAGGACAGGACCTACCGGAGTTGCTTTGTCGATTCACTCTATAGTAAGGATGGAGGGATGAAGGTGGAGGCCACCATCGACGAGGGGATGGTAGCGGTGAGCAAGAAAGGGTCCCAGCCGGATCCGGGCGCGGAGCGTGGGCCCAAGTCTTCAACCACTTGGCAGACGCGACGACTGGTAGGGTTCTCAAGTTTTGGGTCTCCTCTCGCCTCCCCGAGGTGGTTGGCTTCTCTCAATTCGATCAACCGTGGGCCGAGAACTACGGATATTATTTGGGCGAAGGCATAAACCGTATGGAACTGCGAGAGACAACGACAGTGCGCTACGGAACTCCAGGAATTGTTGCAAAAGGGGTCACGGAGTCACCACATTCATCTCTTCAAAATCACGCCCCAGCTAGTCGATGGCCTCGGCATCGCGGTCCAACTTGTAGAAGGCCTCATCAGCACCAGACATGTGCACGACTCGGGCACACGCTGCATGGAGAGCAAGCAGCCTGGGGTTTGGAAGTCGTGCGTCCGCGTGGCTTGAAGAGAATGTCACAGATAGACGACCACCATCGTCACGAAGGTATTTGTACACACGAAGGTCCCTCTCATACCCTGGATACCTAACACAGATATTGTAGCGGTTGGGCTGCGCAGGTGTCATGTGGTGCTACCAGGAAGTCGGCAAACGAAGTACCTCCTGAGTACCTTCAAACCACACGCACAAGTCGCTGAATCCGACATGAAGATTGAACTCAAGTGAGAGCATATTCCCAAGATCGTGTATCCCATCTGCTCCGAGGGTTTCTTTGGCAAGATCTCCAAGTCCAATGGATATGAGGGTGGCCATGGCGTACTCCGTCTGGATGACGGGCGTGGGTGACGGAGACGATGGAGAACCCAGGGCACAGGAACAACACATACCTTGTCCCATACGTCGCCTTCCTCACCATTCTCAGGATCAATGCCCCGCAGAGTCGACTCGCCCAAGATGTGGCAGGCATCGAGGTGAACGGGCATACCGCAGAGGCGAAGATACTCTTGGTGTAGTTCGGAATTGCGGTAGAGTGATGGCTTATCGTACAGTCCCGTCAGCATACACCGAAAGCCGTCACGCACAAGAGCCTAGTCTGGGATGAGGAACGGAGGTGCAGGGTGGGAGATGTGCGCACTTTACGCCAGGCGGTCCTTAAATCTTTGCCATCGGCAGCCATGTATTCCCTCGTCATCTGTGCCAGCTTGTCGAAGGAGGGGGGTGAATAGCGTAAGGATTCGGGTGTTGGGTACCATGGAGTATCCATGGGTGTCCGAACTGCAAGGAACCTGAGATGCAGAACGGCGTAGGGAAGAAAGAAACTGAACGCACTCGTGCACAGTAAGTGGTCGAAGTACCATCTGCCGACCCCAAAGACAACGTCGTGGATATTGTCTCCGCCCTGGGGCGGTGAGATAAGTCGCTCCACGAGGAATCGACAGGGGATCTCAGAGAGAACCGCCCGTCGATTGAAGAATTCAAGGAGAAGGTACCCAGCCACCCTGGCGAACATGAGATGATCCTTCGCCTCCCGATTGGAGGGGTCGGCTTCGACCTGCTCGCCGGCGTGACGTTCGGCGTTGAGTGCCATATCGTACGCCCTCAGGTAGTCGGGCCAGTTTCCTTTCCATTCATCGTAGGGGGGAGGGTTGGAAGGGAGGGGGGTAGGGGACAGTTCAACAGTCGTCATGGCAGGCTGTAAGTATCGTGAATGTAGAGAGTCAGGAGGAAGTTAGGGGGTGGCTAGTAAGTCATCACTCCATTGTGTGTGATCCACTTGGGTGTGTCCTGAACATGATAGGCTCCAGCCGGAACCAGGTGTTTACTTACCCGAGCCGGACCGGTTGCCGCCGTCCGGAGGCGTCGGTGACCGTCCAGCGTTGTCAATCACAACCGTTTGACAGGTCAGCGCTTCAGCGTCCAACTATCGATCACTTTTTTTTTTCTTTTTTTTTTTTGGATCAAGGCTTATACCGCTCAGCTACACTGTGAAAAATACACCAACTTAAATCCAGTCACCGAAATTCACTGAAATTAAGTCGATTTGTGTCGCCTTTCAGGTGGGCAGACACTTTCAGTGGCCTACTCCAACTGAAATTTTCGGTTTTTTTCAGTCAGAATTTGACTGAATTTGTAATTTCAGTCCGAGTCGACTGAATTTAAGTTGGTACATTTTTTACAGTGCTACCTATTACATGGGCAAGGGGCGGTTGGTTATAGGGAGTCCCAGAACCGGTGCATAAACAAAGGAAACATGTAGAACGTGAGTTGGGTGGTGGTGGAAGGAGGCAGGATATGCTAGGACCCTGGAAAGTTGGGAGAGCGACCGGATCCAGAATCCAGACGGTTTGGGTGATTTTTGGCGTTGAGACCGAACCTTTCTTGCGAGCTCGTCCGGACGGATGGACCAAAAAAATGTCACGAGTACTACGTACTTGTGATTTAAGCGAACACACAGACTACAAGAAACAGGACCAGAACAGCATGTCATGCAACCCCAGGAATTGAAAAGGGAACCACAAGACGCTCAAGAAGACAAGTAGAGGATCCAGCAGAGGCGAGCACCCTAGTAGTATCTTCGATGTCACGCTCAGGCTCGTCGAATGACTCATCAGCTGCAGACATGTGTGTAACTCGGGAACACGCTGCATGAAGAGAAAGCAGTGCGGAGTCTGGGAGCTGCGCCCCTTTCTTGTTTGAAGAGAATGTAACGTATATTATATATGATCACCGTCCTCGGGAAAGCGTGTTCTGGCACGAAGGTGTGCCCTGGATCCCTTATGAGAGGAACAGACTTCGTAACGATTCGGCCTGCGCACACGTTAGGTTGATACCTCTGAGAAGTTGATGAATGACCCACTAACCACAAGTCCATGTTGTCGAAATCATGATGGAAATCATGCTCGAGTGACAGGAAATTCCTCAGGCTATGCACGCCATCCGCTACAAGAAGTTCTTCGGCAAGGCCCTTAAGTCCGAAGTCTTTGAGAACAGCCATGGCGGTGGCAGCGAAATCCGTCTGGGTGATGGGTGTGGGTGACGGAGATGATGAAGGACCCGAGGCGCAGTAACAGCACATACCTTGTTTGGTATAACCCCTGCCCCACCACTCCCGGTAGGATCAATGCCCTGCATTGTCGCCTCGCCCAGAATGTGGCACGCCTCGATGGTGGTTGGCGTAAGGCCGTTCTGAAGATATTCCTCGTATACCGCTGGCCTGCTCTCACGTGTGTGTTTGTCAAATACCTTTCCCAGCATGCACATAAATCCGTCACGCTCAAAGAGCTAGCCAGACATGAGGAGGGGAGAAGGCGTAGTGTGAGATATGTGCATACCTCACGTCTGACAGATGCATAACTTTTGCTGTCGACTTCCATGGAGCCCTTCGCTGCATCCACCAACCGATCGAAGGAAGGGCGTGGGGGGTGTAAGGTCGGAGCTGGGTATGGCGTCGGTGATGTCCGGACTACAAGAAAACTGAGACACCGAACGCCATAGGAGAGACCGAAATCGAACGTACACATTCGGAGCAAATGATCACGAAGTAGCTTGTCGACCTGAAAGACCACGTCGTGGGTAGTACCTCCGTTCCGATGCGGCGATGTAAGCTGTTTCGCAAGTGATACACAGGGTGTCTCGGTGAGGACCGCACGGCGGTCAATGAGTTCAACA
>Ga0307509_10003397_pt1 | contig 24250 bp, 22 predicted proteins | sample 10_EM_MG_FD_202245 | JGI IMG/M metagenome (GOLD analysis project Ga0307509, IMG submission 202245) | Populus trichocarpa ectomycorrhiza microbial communities from riparian zone in the Pacific Northwest, United States - 10_EM | ecosystem: Host-associated > Plants > Roots > Unclassified | place... | reverse complement strand
CCTCCCCCCCCTCCGCTCCCCCCCCCCCCCCCCCCCCCCCACCCCCGCCCCCCCCCCCCCCCCCCCGCCCCCGCCCGCCCCCCCCCCCCCCCCCCCCCGGTGGGATGTGCACAATTTTTGTTTTTATCCTTTTTCTCTTAAAATATTTCTCTAACCTTTATCCGATCTGTGGGGGGGTTTTTCCTTCTTCTTCTTCTTATTGCGAAAGACGGCGCGATACTGTAACATACGATACGGCACCATTACACTGAAGGATAGTTAAGGAGGGAACGTGAAGAAAAGGGGAGAGATGGGACTGCATGCTAGTGGGACGAGCGATCCGAAGGAGGTTCGGAATTGGAGGATTCATCTTTTGGGTTTTTCCCCGCCCAAGTTATTTGCGAGGGGGAGGGGGAGTAAGGAGGACCCTGCTGATGGTGGATGGTAGCGGTCGCGGTTTCCATGAGTGCTATGGCTAGTATGTTCTTCTCCCTCTCCCTCTTGCTTTCTTTTTGCTATCCTAATTGCAGGAACTGATACTTGGGCTCCACAGTCGGATATGACACAAGTTTTATCGGCGGGACGCAAGCTTTAGTATCGTTCAAGGTATGATATCATACCTACACTATACATTATTCTATCTTACCATACCCACTCTGTAAATAGCTTATGTGGCCGCGCTAATATCCATATCTCCCTTTAAGCGTGATTTCGGCCTCAATGTTGAAAGTCAACATGTTCGCGATACTCTTGCTGGTAAGTATCTCCTCGCCCTTCCGAATGTGTGGGGTGGGGGGAAAGAAAGGAGATGGAGAATAACCCAGCACAGGAAACATCGTGTCGACATTCCAAGCTGGAACCTTCTTCGGCTCCCTCCTGACATTCCCAATTGCTGAAAGGTACGGGCGCAAGAAGGGAATGGTGTTATCTTCGATTGTATTTTGTATTGGTGCTGTGATAATGGTTTGGTTGCTCTTTCCCTGATGGTCTGGGAGTGGTACGATAAAGCACTGGCGCTCACTCGTTGGTACTCCAGATTTCCTCTAGTGGAAGGTTACCCATGATTTATGCTGGGAGGGCGATCACCGGGTTGGGGATTGGATGCGCTTCTCTGATCGTCCGTGAGTCTCCTCCATGCAACATAACAGGATTCAATTGCGCGCAGTAGCTGATGAATGAAAACAGCCGTGTATATCGCTGAGACCTCCCCGCCGAGTATTCGCGGCCGTCTGGTCGGTGTATTCGAAATCTTAAGTCAGGGCGGTGGCATGCTTGTCTGTTCTCCCGAGGCTCTCCTCTCATATACTTGCCCTTTCTGAGTCTTTCGCAGGGCTTCTGGATAAATTACGCAGTCGACAAAACTATCGACCCGATCGGCCCCACCCAATGGCTCATCCCAACCTCCCTGCAGCTGGTCCCCGGCGTCTTCCTCTTTGCCGCCGCCCTTCTAGCCCCCGAATCCCCGCGTTGGCTCTGTCAGCAAGACAATTGGGATCAAGCGAGGGTCAATCTGACATTCCTCCGCATGCTGCCGAGGGACCACGAATTCATCAACGAGGAGTTGGCAGGTATCAAGGAGCAGATCGAGTTTGAAGCTTCCAAGGGTGGAGCCGAGACATTTAAGGGGAAGTGAGTATTTGTCCCATCTTTTCCCCGCAAGAAAAAGGAGGAAGGGTTCTGACGTGCTTCAGGGTCAAGGAAATGTGCTCCAAGGGGAATAGAAACAGGATCGGAATAGGTCTTATTCTTATGGCTTGTCAGAATCTCACTGGTGTTAACGTTTGTCTCCCCCCTGCATTCCTCCTTGGCTTCTCGCCGACGATCACATTATAGATTATAACATACTACTCCCCCCGCATCTTCGAAACCCTTGGCATAACCGGTACTTCAACAAAGCTCTTCGCAACCGGCTTCTACGGTGTTGCAAAGACGCTTGGTATGGTTATATTCTCCGTCTGGCTGGTCGAGCGCCTTGGCCGTCGCAAGGGACTTATCTACGGCGCTTTCATTGGCAGTTTGCCAATGTATGTTTTTCCCCACTCGAGTGATCCACTGTGATGATCGTGATACTGATGGGGATACATAGGTGGTACATCGGCGGTTATGTCATGAAGGCGGACCCGGCAACGGTTGCAGCGGCCGGGCAGTATTCCAGGAATGGGTGGGGGTATCTTGCGATGGTTTGTGTGTATCTTTATGGATTTGTAGGGTTCTACCCGGGTAGTGGTCCGAATACTGAGTTCATGCTGACGATCATGTGCATAGATTTACTGCATGTCCTGGCAGGGAATTACTTGGGTCTACTGGTACCTCTCCCCCCTCACCCAAAAAATTCCTAGTACAAACTAACCTCCCCTCAGCTCCGAAATCTTCCCCATCGGAATCCGCATGATCTGGTACTCCCTACATGGCATCCCCCCCCAACCATTTACTAACACTCCACCAGTGTAGCAATAACAACCGCCGACCAATGGCTCTGGTCCTTCATCATCTCGCGCACAACCCCTTACATGATCACTTCCCTTGGCTATGGCACGTACTTCTTCTTCGCCTCGCTAATGGTACTAATGGGCACATGGGCCTTCTTCTTCGTTCCAGAGACGAAGGGTCTTACACTAGAGGACATGGATAAGCTGTTCGGCGTGCCGGAGAGAAATGGTAGCTATAGCGGTGGGAACCCACTCGACGGCGGGGAGAAAGGCCAGGAGGAGAAGGGAGAAAAAACGGTTGTGGGGGAGAAGAGGGAAGGGAGTATGTAAATAGGAGAGGGGTGGGCTCTTTTATGAGGGTTATGATGTCATGAATTTGATGCGAGAGATGTGAAAATTCCTTTTGTCTTCTTCCTGGCGCCGATGGGTGTTTTCTGAATAGATGGCTTTATTGGGGTCGTAGTGGAAGAGGTATCATAGTAGAAATGATGGCTCCCGTTCGGAGCAGAGGGAAGTCTATTCTATATTCTATCTATACTGTATTGTATAATACAACTACTCGGGCGCAAATTAAAGATCCGGAAAGAGTGGCCTCTATCCATCTTGCAACCATACATTTTGTTTGTCACTTCTTCTGGATCTTTAATTTGCGCCCCAGTATCATTTCAGGAAAAAGTACAATTTGATCATCTCATAAATCACTTATTATCAGATAAGGGTGGCTGACCCAGTATTGTGACTGCTCAAAGTGCAAGGCTAATACACTGAGACTGGACTTCAAGTTCCTTACTCAGTATCTTTAAACTTTCTAACTTTCTTCATTCCAAAACCTGAACCCCCTTTCTCTGTTGTAATATTTGCCATCTCTCTTTTCGCTCTCCAACCGCTTCTAACCTTCTCACATCAATTTTCTCTATTTCCTCCACTTTATCTCTTTTCTATCTCCAATGTATCTTTTCCCTTTCCCTTTCCCTCTTTCATACTCCTTCAGTATACATTTAACTTATTTCTTGTTCTCTATTTTCCAGATTATTCGTATTTGTTCCTTATATCAGAAGTAATAAATTCCAAATATATTATTGTTGTTCTTGAGATATCAATATTTTGCTATGATATCAATTAAAGTGGCTGTGATTTGCAGTAGAAAGAAGCCAAGAACAAAAGTATAACTACAATTGACTCTCAGTATAGCTTTTTAAAATTTCTCATATTCTGGCTGATACAATGTCAAGAAGTGCTATAATACTTTTGATATGGAAATTTTTCATAGTACTAGCCAAGGTGTACTAAGAGCATTTGGAACAGGGCTGCACAATTCCAGAGGACCAGAAAGGTAGTATAAAGTGTAAAATACTTGCTCGCTTTCTTCACTCTACAAACCACCATATCACATACAAGTTGTTGTCACATACTCATATCTCCCCATATCAGCACATTGGAATATCACTTGGCACATCATATCCTGTTCATAATGTTTTGTTACATAATAAAACTTTCCTGACAACCATATCTTCTGATATTCTAAATTCCTGTTTTTTCTACTCTTAATTTCCAATTTTTACAGACACTCAAGTACAAAGACTCTACTTGCTTTATCTCTCCATGGCTACCAATTTGGCTAAGATATCTGCTGTGCCCACTAAGACACCCCCTCCTATGTTATCACACTACTAACAAACAAGCATTACATAATTATTAACTAATCTACTGGAAAATAAAACCTAATTGAAGTGATAGTCAACTTGGTGATACTCAAGTGAAAAGCGTATTTAGTAGATAGTTAAGTTTTGAAATAGCACAATAGTTCTTGTACAGTATCCTGTTGATTACGACTACACACTCCCACCATGTCCGTTGAGTTGTATTCTATCCAACCTTCTTTATCCTCTACATCACAGACCATCACCCACCCCTCAACTCCGAGTTCTCTCTTTCTTTCCCCACCGGCATGGTACGTGCCAGTCCCGGAACGACTCACTCACTACAAATCACCACCACAAAGCGATGTTAAGTCAGATGCAAAACAACACATGACAATTTTAAAATTCGAAAAGGGCTCTCAAATGGAATCACTTTTCCGCAGAAAACATAACCGGATGACTCCAACTCCATTTCACTGTCACATATCCCACCCCCTCTCACACCCCTACACACATATCCTGCCCAGCAAGTATATCTTTCAACTCCTCAGCCCCCATACAAAGTTTTATATATATATATCTGTTTTTGTTTTTTTGGATATGGTTGGGATACCCACCCACCAGCATGCTTGCAAACTTGGTTACTTGCTTACGGTCTAGCATGGTATTTCCACGAGCCAAAAACAACAACCTAAAGACCGATTAGCTTAGCCTACATGTTATTACCTACGCTTGCCATCACCACTCCGTTACCCATTTTGTATCCTACTCTGGTATGTGCCGTTCACAGCGCTAACTACACCCTCGCATGGAGCTCAGTTGAAGCCCTAGAATGGAAGGAACCAGCTAGCTAACTAACTATCTGCCTACCTTCCCCATTGCCGAGGCGTTTATAGTAGTAAGTTTCTGCGCATGTTGGTATCCTTCTTCTCGGGGATAGTGGCTGGGTGTGTGTGGTTCCCGGTTCCGGTACAGCACATTGGGGATTGATTTACCTTATGCACTGCGGTGGGGGGTGTGAAGTACTGTACCGTCCCACGGGTACTTTTTCTGAACAGGGCAACACGGGATTGGTAACCCAGGGGTTATGTATACTGCCGTGCACTGGACAGTGCTCCACTTGTACTACAGTACTAAGTTCTACTATTCTTTCTTTCTTGTTATTCCCTTTGGCGGGGGAATGGTACGTCCCGTGGGTAAACTTAGTAGGTAATGTAACGTTGTGCATGTAGTTATCCCCTACGCGTCCCCCGCCATGGCGCCGGAAGCCTTGGAGGGGAAGGGGAAGTGTGGAACCCCCACCAAATTCCCACATCGTATACATATATATTATTTATTATTGGTGCATTTACACCCCACTGTACTGTGCAACATTGAAAAAAGCGCCCCTCATGGGATGGAGCGGTAGGTAGCAAGCAAAGGTGAGGCAGGTTACATAAACCATCCTTACAACTAACTCCCGAGGACGAATTGGTTAATTAGTTGCTCACTATTATACGCGACCGCAGCTATAACGGTAACTGTCGGAGTGGTATAGTATATACCACTAGTGTCATAAATCGGGAACAGCTGGAAACGGGCGTGGGAGTAAGTGTCGCACTGTGCAGGGGTAATTGATGCTGTGGATGAGGCCCGACGCAGGGGGGAAATGACAGTAAGTAGGGCACTCACATATATGTACAGTACGGGCTAGGGTATAAAATAAACTTTGGAAGAAAGAAAAGAAGGGCCAAAAATGAGGGAGGGGAGGAGAAAAAATGGCCATGGTGAATGTTCCCGGTTGGAGTCATGAGTCATCACTCGAGGATCCTGGCCCTTGTTCTACAGAAATACCTGTCTCCGATACGGCATTGGTGACTAGTTAGGTAAGATGTATATAATAAAAAGCCCTGTTTGTCTTCTTATCCTTCAAAAATAATAATAGAGAGGGTATCACACGGTTGTCCAGACACCTATTCTAAAGGTGGTTGCCGATGAGTTTACATCTTTTGAATAATACTGTGTATCATATAACCTTTTTCAACCTTCCATGCCCCATGCATCAAGAACAGTCCATCTTTAAGGTTGGAGGTCGGCATACCCTTCTCCTGGAGGCTACCGTCTTAGTCTGAATCATGCCTATAAATTCGTGACCTCTAATGCCTTGCTAGCTACAGTACGGAATTGAAGTAAAAAAAGCCCCTGCCTTCTACCAGAGACTTCTATGCGAAAATAAGCCTTCTGACCTTTTCCCGTAGGGTTTTGGCTTAGGGTCATTCGGTGATTATGGCTCGAAAACCCCCTAGCTTTAGGTTTCGGCTGTGTACTACGATCCAATCCCCCGCATTCCCCTTCTACTAAGGTCAGATCGGCAGAGTTATTAAAATCTAAACAATACTTGGAGACCCCGAGATCTTTTCAATGGAGAATTCGCATTCGTAACCACTAGACAAACTCCAACCCAACCCCCCAATCTCTAAACTACAATCTAACAGCCAAGCATACATGGGCAACCCTCCCGAGCGGACAATGAGGGAGCTCCAGAGCCATTGTCACCATCTATCCACCTAACCAACGCTTGAGAGCATGGCAAAGTATTCTCCCCGGCTCTAGGATCACAACTTGCATCAACTCGATGCCGATGCCCAGGAGCTTTGCCAGTGCCCACATCGCCCATGCCATGAGCAGGATATACCAAATCTTCATCAAGAAGAGGGACTCATCCTTCGAAATCATAACCTCGCAAACTTGACGCAAAAAAGGAACAAACCCCGTCATACCCTTTCTATGAGGATGCGCTTGGAGATTGCTACCAGCTCTTCGGGGAAGGAACTTGGTTTGTTCATCTTCGGAGGTGTCTTCTCCGCCCCAATCGTGGCGGTCACCTTCAACTGATCGTCCGATACTGGGAGAATATGAGCTTCCTGGCGGTGTCGGTGGCATTTGCGCGGCATAATCCAATGCAAATCGTGTTAATCCCTTATGATCAATCAGGCTTCCTGTGGGAGAGCTTGGGTCACTCAATGGGCTTAGTGCGTTTCTTCTCGGAATATTAGGGTGGGCGTATGTAGAAGGATTATTCAGTTCGGTATCCCAACCAACAAAACCTTTTGCATTTGACACAGCATCAAGTTCCGGGATTCCGACACTATCAATGCTCTTGGACGGGGAATCCAGAGTGGGGTCCTCTAGGGTGCTTGCAGCCTTCGCAGGTTGCAGGAAGAGTTCTGAATCTTGACGGAGATGATGCACTCTCAGTGTCTCTTCGGCAAACCGCGGGAGATCGTCCGATGAAATTGTCGCGCTTCGAAGAAATGGAAGTGTGAATCGGGGGTTGGGGGTAAGCGCTCCGTCGATGGGATGGTGCATGTATTTGAGAAGAGGGGATGTGGAGGTGGAGGTGGAAGTGAGTAGCCGCTCTTGCATGGTCGTCACTTCTCCTTCTGGCTTCCATGAGTGTAGCCGTTGGGATACTGATGGTATAAATATCTGATCCTGCTCTGGAACCTCTTCGATAAGACCTTGGGTTCGAGTTTGACAGTTCTGGTTGAGCTCTTTCAGCGTGTTGAGAGGGCTTTGGCCCGGCAGACGCTGGCGCTGCCGTTGGGGGTTTCTCTGGGAGACATAGTTTTCCCATGGTTGACTTTGATAGCTTCCAGGACCTCCAATTTCCGGGCCGCCTGCCCCTAAAAAAGAGCTCCCTCCTTTCACCTTCGGAGAAGCAGGATCGTTCCCCAAAACTTCGACTTCCTCAGCAGTCATTCCGGGATTCGTGAAAGGCTGTGGCTCCTTAGCCGAAGGCATCTTCGCCAGTTCGTTCTCCTCTTTTAGCTCCTCGATATAGCAATATTCCTTCAACGAAGCTTCCAGGCTGAGCAGTCCCTTAGTCTTGCGAGTCGTATTTGGTGATTCGGACCGGCATTCAGCGTCGACACTGTTAGCTGAAGAGTGGTCACGAGAGTGAGCCGCGGTATCGGTCGGAGTGGGTACTCCAGTAAACACATTCGAATGTTTGGGTAGTTTATCTTCGTTCTTAACTGGCAATGGCGGCGGTAAAGGTGTCGAAATGTCAGAATTTGGGATGGAGCCAATCCCGGGAATCAAAGACCCAGTCCTCCTCCGAACTACCAATGGAACCCTCTCTCCCCTCTTCTTCTGTTGGTGTTTTTGAGATCTGAAAGAGCCGAAAAAACTGGTGTCTTCGTCGAACTTGTTGAGTTTGGCCCGGAGGCTACTGAAAAACTTTGCCTCTTGAAATTTGCTCATCATATTCTTGCGTGATGGCATGGAGTGAGGATTTGTCGAGTGGTTTCCCTGAGTGCGGGGATCAAGGTTAAATACAATTGCTATAGGATCATCACTCATGATCCCATCGTAACCGGGGATTGGGATAGGCGGGAGAGGAGGTGGTAGGGGCTTCCTAAAACTCAGTTGGGGTAAGAATGAAGAGTTGGAATGTGGAGGGGTCTCCATGGTGAAGCCCCCAGCAAGGGATGGCTGGGTATAATAATGGCGGGTTGGATAATGAATGGGGATACAATGAGACCACCGTAGGATGCCAGTAAAACTGGAATGTAAAGGTGGCGGATGAAAAGTTAAAGGATAGGGAGACTGTCAAACGCCTAAAGCGGAAGAAAGGCTGGGGGGTTTGTAGCTTTGATATACAGTCGCACCTCGCTATCCCGGATCTCGCTTTCCCGGATCCCCCGCTGTCCCGGACGAAATTCCCTGAATTCTGAATTTTTTTACACCAAAGCCTAACTCACTGTCCCGGATAATTCGCTGTCCCGGACAGATTCCTTGAATTTTGGCCATCCGGGATAGCGAGGTGCGACTGTACGCGTAGAAAGCTTCTTGATTGCGTGGCCGTTTGCTACAATTAAACCCAAACTTGTCTGTTGGCTTCCTAAGGCCAAGTTGAGTCCGGAATATACACCCATTGTAGGAATGTTACCGTACAATCCTATGCATCGTGAAGCAGCACTCCCTAACGCCCTTGATCCCTCCACAAACTCACCGTCATATACGTCTCCAATTCCACACCAATTGTAAAGGGCAAAAAAGGTGGTGACTATGGCAAACTTGATGCTCTGGGATAAAGTAAACTTGTTTCCAAAGAAATAAAAGGGGGTCAGACCCGCGTTGACTTAAATACGGAAATACCTAGTGGTGGCGGAGGCTATTAATGCCATTGTAACAAAGTTAGAAAACCACATGGCAAGCTTGGGAAATATCATTTTAAGGGCAAAAGAGTGGATATCGATTATTAAGAATGTAGATGTTGGAATGTGGCTCCTGCTACCACAATAATTCGGTATCTCCCGCCCCTTTTTAGCTAGAGCCATAATCGATAAGCGATAAATTACGATACCGATAGGGCCATTCACCATACAGGGTATCTTGCCCAGGCTTATCGTTTAGCGTTCGCAATGCTGGGCACAGCAGGCACGGTGATCTTGTCACAGAATATCACCACCGTACCAGGTCAAGCGATTTTTCTTTTATGAATCACTTTGTTCACAGACTTGAAATCCCTTGGAATGAAATCCTGAAGGAAAAATTGCTGATAAAATATCTCCACCTTATGGGTATTACATTCACCACTCAGTGATTTCCTTCTCGAACCCCCTATTGGTCGTTGGGACTTTGACCGCCGGAATTTTGACTGGCCCATCGCCCCTCTTACGCCTAGCTAGATACCCACTCCCATCCAGCCAAGGGTACTCGAGGCTTCGCTTCTTCTCAAACTCCTTGATCTTATCGTCAATCAACAGAGTCAATCCGATGTCATCAAGCCCATTAACCAAGCAATGCTTGGGGAATTCCTCCACATCAAACTTAGAAAGCTCGTTTCCATCGCCGTCCTTGATAACTTGATTGGGTAAATCAACCTCAACCTCTTTTCCAGCCTCGGCCACCTTGGCAATCCTATCCAGAGCTGCCGGGTCTTCGATGGCAATGGGGAGCATTCCGTTCTTGAACGTGTTGTTGGAAAAGATGTCGGCAAACGATGGAGCAATAATACATTTAATACCGAAATCAAGGAGTGCCCATGGCGCGTGCTCTCTACTACTACCACATCCGAAGTTTGGGCCGGTAACAACGAGAACCTTAGCGTTACGGTATGGCTCCTTGTTAAGAACAAAGTCTGGATTTTCGGTTCCGTCAAGGTTGAAGCGGAGAGCAAAGAACAGAGCAGATCCCAGGCCAGTTCGCTTGATCGTTTTGAGAAATTGCTTAGGGATGATGGCGTCGGTGTCGATGTTTGCCATTGGGAGAGGAGCCGCGATACCCTTTAAGGTGAGAAACTTTGGCATGCCAACTCCCCCGGCGGAAGCACTCGAAGTGTCCTCACGAGTTGCAGCATTGGCATTGGTAGCACCTTCACCAATTGGAATATCATCAATCCTATCTAGGTCCTCATCGGTAACTGGGTCCGGTTGCTCTGCCTCGATTACAGTCTTTGGCGCGCCCCCTGCCTTCTCAGGCTCAGCACCTCCAAGAGTAAACTTCCTCACATCTGCCAATTTTCCTGAAATTGCCGCCGAAGCCGCCATTGCCGGAGACATCAAATGAGTGCGACCGCCGGCGCCCTGTCTACCCTCAAAGTTACGGTTGCTCGTGCTAGCGCAGCGTTCCTGTGGAGACAGAATATCCGGGTTCATGCCCAAGCACATGCTACACCCAGCTTCTCTCCACTCGAAACCAGCATCAAGAAAAATCTTGTCCAATCCCTCCCTCTCAGCCTGCTTCTTAATAAGTCCAGAACCGGGAACGACCATTGCCCTCATGATATTGGACGCAATCTTCCTGCCCTTCGCAATTTTGGCTGCCGCACGAAGATCTTCGATGCGGGAATTAGTGCAAGAGCCAATGAAGACCTTGTCCACAGTGATTTCTTGCATAAGAGTATTAGGCGCCAACCCCATGTACTCCAATGCGCGAACAACACGTTGTCTGGCAACGGGATCACTAAATTCGGAAGGGTCCGGAACTGCGCCAGTGATGGGAACAACGTCTTGGGGAGATGTACCCCATGAGACGGTTGGCACAACCTCCCTAGCATCGACATAGACTTCAATATCCCATTTAGCGTCGGGATCAGACTTGAGTGTTCTCCAGTGCTTTAACGCGCTATTCCACTCCGGCGAGTCGTATTTAGGAGCAAGGGGCTTCCCTTTAAGGTATTCGAAAGTCGTTTCGTCTGGCGCAATCAATCCCGCCCTAGCACCACCCTCGATCGACATATTGCACATGGACATTCTCGCTTCCATACTCAATGACCTAATCGTGGACCCAGTGAACTCAATGACTGCACCAGTTCCGCCTGCAGTGCCAATCTTCCCAATAATGTGCAGAATAATATCTTTGCTAGTGACACCAGGCGGAAGCGTGCCATTAACTTCAATTTTCATATTCTTCGACTTTTTGTTAATGAGGGTTTGGGTAGCAAGAACATGTTCGACCTCAGAAGTTCCGATACCGAAAGCGAGAGCACCGAAAGCACCATGTGTCGAAGTGTGAGAATCACCGCACACAACCGTAGTACCTGGAAGAGTGAAGCCCTGCTCTGGGCCGACTATGTGAACGATTCCTTGACGACTATCACCGAGACCGAAATAGGTTAAACCGAATGCTTCAACGTTATCCTCGAGTGTCAAACATTGTTTGCGGGAGTCTTCTTCCTCAATAAAAGTCTTTGCGTTTTTATAGTTTGCGCGGCTTGATGTAGGAATGTTCTAGGTACCGATATAAGTTAACTGAGGTTAAGAGGTATAATTGACCGGAAAATTTGGTATGAGCATACATGGTCGACAGTGGCCAACGTGCAATCAGGTCTCCGAACAATTCTACCCGCATTTCTCAACCCTTCAAAAGCTTGCTGTTTATCACACAATTATCAGCTATGCCCAATTAAAGGAAGCAACCAAAAAGGATTGTAACAATGAATATCAAATACTAACAGGTGATGTGACTTCGTGAACGAGATGTCTGTAAGCACAAGGATATTAGTCTGTTTCCTTGTTCGCTGAAGATGCAATAAGTACCTGTCGATATAAATTGTCTGACCATCAACAAGATGATGGGCGTATATCTTGTCATAAAGGGTTGTGGGTCCTTTCTCCTGAACAGAAGGCATGATGAGGGTGTGATGTGCAGTAGGTACTGAAGGAGTTTACTACAGACACTAGGGAAGAGGTGCGTGCAAGTGATGGAGATGGTGAAGGAGGAGGGAGAGGGAGAAGGAGAAGGAGAAGGAGGGGAACCTGGGGACGAAATATTTCGCACTAACTCGGAGATGGCAAATGGGGTTAAAGCAACGACTCTAATCCCCCCTCTGCGCAAAAGAAAATATTTCTCAGACATAATGTAGATAGATTGCGCGCGTTACCTATTATAATAATTATTATGATATATCATACCGCACTTTACAATATTTTACACTCATGTTTCCCATAGATAGTTTGGCCCAGAAGGGTGGAAGGGGCAGATATTTATTTTATCCTAGTAAGACCTACAGTACTCGTATCTGAAGTTCACCAAGAGTTTGTGATATCTTTTATGTTGCCCCTCATTCGCCAGCTATTTGCCAAGACTGTACCCTGCGGAGGGCTCAGCTCCCTTTTCCCGATCCAAATTCATCAAGTTGCTAGATAATTACCCCACAATGCACTCCGATAGCCCAACTGCAGCCACAACTGGCAATTGCAACAATACCCGTTCTTAATTCGATCCTGGAGGCCGGCCTAGACACAACACCATCTTATCACAGAAATGAGTTCTGATCACCTTGACCTTGACGATGAAGAGCCCCCAGCTCTAGTTTCGACCGAAATCCCCCTCGACCTAGAAGACCTTCAGCTATCAAAGGCACCGATAACAATTGTCACGGGATACTTGGGAGCTGGGAGTGCGTGCGAAACCTTCCCCCATTTTCTAAGACTTTGCTGCTCATGCTACTTGTGACAGAAACTACCCTCTTAAATTATATCCTTACTGAGCAACATTCAAAGAAGGTCGCAGTCATTTTAAATGGTGAGTAGTTCCTTGCTCATGGAACCAGTTACTCCACTGCACTGGTCTACCGTATACAGGGTGTTTGCTAATACTATTTCACCTAGAATTTGGGAACTGTGAGCTTACTCCCCAATGCCCGATAGAAACCCTTTCGTTGTGGGCCAAGCTTGGAATATTTTGTGAAAGATGAAGCTGATTTTACTGGGCGGTTTTGGACAGCGAGTGATATCGAAAAATCGTTAACCGTTCAAAAAGATGGTCAACAAGTCGAGGAATGGCTGGAGCTCGCAAATGGCTGTAAGCTTACCGAGAATTTCATCCTATCCCCTGAGCATGGCAACTGACGCATAATACAGGTATCTGCTGCTCAGTAAAGTAAGCTTTATCCCTGCCCCCCTAATGGTCTCTGTTTATCAACATTGGTTATAGGGACATGGGAGTAGCGGCCATCGAAAAACTCATGGAGCGCCGGGGCAAGTTCGATTACATCCTTCTAGAAACAACCGGGCTTGCAGACCCCGGGAATATAGCACCCATGTTTTGGCTAGACGAAGGCCTTAAATCAACGATATTTTTGGACGGAATTGTCACTCTTGTCGACGCGGCCAACATTATTCGTACCCTCGAGGATCAGGAGGCATTCTTGAGAGATGATGAGGCTGGTGTTGGGATGACTACCGCGCACCTGCAGATCTCTCATGCAGACGTGGTGGTGATAAACAAGGCAGACCTAGTTACTCGGGAAGAGATCGAAGTTATTGAACAGAGGATAGCGGGTATGAACGGACTAGCAAGAATTATCGTCACGGAGAGGGGGAAAGTAGATAATCTTGGGGAGTGGCTTCTGGACTTGAAGGCCTACGAAAATGTTGGGGTGTTGAAAACACCGATTAAAACTCAGTTAGACGAGGTATGTCGATCATCGCTTGCTTTGCTAGCCCCACTCAAAAGCCCCGCTAACTTCTGGTAAAATGTTTCAAGACCATTTCAACTGTTTCTCTTGAGCTCCCAGAACTGGATGAAGAGATGTTGGATTCCTTGGACGCTTGGATCAGGTCTCTGTTATGGGAAGCGGAGGTGCCGAGTCCGTCGAAAGGGCCGAGCGACCAAGTCTCGGGGGACTCAAACAAACAACCGATTCTCGATATCCACAGGTTGAAAGGGAGAGCTATCACAAAGACGGGAAATGCCCTGCTGATACAAGGTGTAAGAGAGACCTTTGAGATATTTGATGCGCCGGATCAGAATTCAGCAATAAATGCCGGAGGAAAGTTGGTTCTGATTGGGAGAGGATTAAGAGATGTGGACGTAAACGAGAGTCTGAAATGGTTCTTGTCTCGCGGAAGAGCTGAATGAGCCGTAGTGCGGTAAATGAATAAAGCAAAGTGTTTGCTGTTGTCTTATCGCCATCCACACATCGCAAGTGAACCAAGTCGGGTAGTGATGTGCGACATCCATCCGAACAATTACTGTAGAACATTAGCCTCGCACACAGGGCCAACCGGTCAAATGTGTGGTGGACCCGCCTCAACTTTTCACGAACCCTTAGATACCGATACGGTGCCGGCATCGTCCCTCCACAGAACATCATTATGATGTCCCCTTAAAGTTATTCGAGCAGCAACACCTTGGATTTATTTTTTTCCTCGGTTATCAGGGTTCCGAGCAGTGTGACACTCCAGGTGATGTGTATGGCTATCGAGGAGCGGATCTTGCAGGGGCGTGACTGCGGGTGCGGGGCTCGTTCGCCCAACGAGCTTTTGATGAAGGTAATGTACTGTGCGGCACTTTATCGCGTGAATCCCAGGTGCAATGTCCGACCAGCTATGATGCCTTGCTGGGCCCCCAAGGGGCAAAAAAGGAAACAAGGACAAGGCCATTCAAGGAGAGTGAGAATGAGCAAAATTATGGCCCAAAATGTTGGTCAATTTGCTGTTGAACAAATCTCCCGTCCCCGTAATTAATTAGACTAATGTGAACTAAGCCCTCCAGGGACTGAGTTTTTATTGACCCTGACAGTATCATAATAATATTATTATCATACAACCACCACCACTACCACCACCACACATTGTGCATGCCCCTCATGGTACAGTACTCGAGTACTTACAGATTGCTGTCTCTCTTTACTCCTACAATACCGCGCTGTCAATTAAACCTGGCTGTTTTTGCTTGTTCTTACGGGGCTTGTGGAAGGTTTATCAGTAGCTAGAACAGTTAGGATCAGATCCCCCTATTTATTTTCTTCCACTTTATTAAATGCTTCAATTGTTTGAGGGCACATAGCTATGGTTAAATACAAGTGAGTTATCATAGCTTATTATATCCACAGGACAAGAGTATGGCCACTCGACAGGAGGGACCCATTCCGCCAGGGATTATTATGCCCGCTTCCAGAGCGCCAACTCACACCACCAGAGCTCAGCCAGTTGACCGAAAGTCTCGCAAGGAGTTAAAGTAATACAGCGCGGTTGTCTGCTCAAGCACAAGGCTTGTGCTATGCTCGAGTAAGAGAGCATACAAAATGAGTGATATTCAAGACAGAGCAACCGATTCGAAGACACCAGTGCCGTATAGGGATCCGCCCTTCTCTCGACTGGTATATAGAATGGCTAACGAGGTAGGCGAAGGCATGACAGGCACCCTATTTCAAGTCCCTCAATCTTTGGTTCCCTATAGTATAATATGGTACCCTTTAGAATTGTGAATTACGGTGTCGGGTTGTCGCTTGCAGGCAGTGGTCCGCCGCCAGACTTTCTCTAACCAACCCACCCCTTCGTCTCGTTCCCTTCCGCAGTTTCGGTGCCCTCTGTCTGTCTCTCGGTGCCTGTCTGTATCCACTTGCTTGGCCCTGTTCGTCATTCCATTTCCCTCATTCCCACTTTCCCCTTCTGTCGGTCAGCCAGCTTTCCTCCACCCCCAAATTAAAAACCAGAAATTCGACTTGCTCATGCTCAGAGACAGCCAATCAAGTAAGCTCATTCAACCCCTCCGTTTCTATCCCTTTGATTATCCCTCTGTCCGTTTGCCAACTACCTACTTTGCTGCTGCAGCCCACGTTGTACGTGCTTGACTTCCTCTGCAATTGCGTCCGGCAACCCATTTTGCCTCACAGGTCTTTCTTCAGATAACTTACGGTGGAGATATCAAGGAAATCCCGGCCGATAGAAAAAAGGAAAGGCGAAGAAAATTGGATAGAAGAAGAAAAGGAGAAGTCAAAAACCCCAAACTGCCGTACCCTAAAGTATGTATCCGCCGGGTCTCGAGGGAACATGATTGTTATCGAAAGAATAGGTCTAAAAATCTAAAGCCCACAGATCTTCTTGGAACCCTCAAGTTTTCTGTGTTCTGCTCAATCTACCAAGGAGCCTTGTGGCCGTCACTATTTCTCAACTGAACCGACCCACCCTCTAACGCCGCACTGCAACCATTTCTCCCCTCTCAGCCGCCTCACACCTGGCTACTTATCTTTCATCAGACCAACTGACTACCACCTCTCCTCTCCCATCCACCCCTCTTTCGTGGTTTCATCTACCCACGCGCAACACATCCTCACCTGACATAGGCGCGACTTGAGATTTCTTTGGCCTTTCCCTTCAGACATTCATCCTCTACCCACCCTACCACCACCACCACCACCACCACCCACCCCTCATCGGTTTCGATTTATTTCCCTGGATTTAGGCAAGGGCTACTACTGCAAGACTTCAATTGCAGGCTATCACCGTGGACTACAGTTTACGTACAAACTAGTTATTACCTATACCACATTCAAACAAACCACCTACCCTCCGGTCTTCCAGAATATTTCGCCAATGACGAACAGCGGAGTCGCAACAGATGATCGAGGAGCCGGGTCCCCCTCGCAAATGCCCCCTCAGTTGATTGCCCGGGAAGGTGATAAGGACGACAATAGCGTTATCCACGGACAAGATATGGACTCTCTCGAACCCGCACACAAGGAATCGGAAGCTGCGGATGATGAGGATTCAGGGTCTCTCTCGGGGTCTAGTGACAACGAGCGAGTTCGGGAAAAACTTAAAAAAACGTATATTGCGAATGTACGACCCGAGTCTGCAGCAGCTAGCGAAGGTCAAAAGGAAGACGGAGAGCCGAGAGCTACAGACAGTGCTGCTGTCTCTGAAACCGACCAAGAGATGGGGGAAGAAAAAACCCGACGGACAAGGAAACGAAGCATTGAGCAAACGGATCCTAGTGAGGATGTCAATATGGAGAATGAAGGGCATGGGAAAGAATCAGATTCAAGGCATAGGGTTCATGAGAGAAAGAGGAGCAGGGAAATTTCGGATGATGATATGGCAAAGGCTGCCAGAGCTCTCAGTAGAGTGAAAACACCACCAACCCATCCCGAGGAAGACGAGATTATGGGCCATAACGATGGCTTACATTCTGCAAGCTCGGCCATGGCTAGCCCGCGGAAACTGGAGCGAAAGAGGAGTAGAAATAGGTTCGATGAGGATGATAAAGACAAAGATGCCGATCGTAGGAAAAAGATGGTAGCAGAACGTAAAGGAGAGAGAGATTCCGGGATGGGTGCAGATACTGCTACACCAGCAAGTGAGTTGACTAACGGCAAAGCCTTCGGCAAGCCAGAGGTCGCCGGAGTAAGTTCCACTGAAGCTGATACAAAACCTGAACCTAAGGTATTTATACATCGCAAATCTACCATTTTGCCCTACTCATACTAACGTATCCCCAAAGATTCTGGCAAGCAGTGGGTTCGGCAACACATCTGCCAAATCACCCTTCGCGACAGCCTCCGTAGGCTCTAAACCATTATTCGGGGGCCCGGGATCATCTGATACGTTCAAAAAGTCAGCCTTCGGAGCAATGTCCGGCTCAGCAACATCTCCCTTCGCTACCCTCGGGTCTACATCTCATCCCTCGAGCCCATTTGGCGCCTTGAGCAGTACCACTACGAAGCCTCCGGCATTTTCGTCTGGCTTTGGTAGTTCCTACGGTCCTTCTGGGTTCGGATCTCTGGGCGGCAAAGCTGGGGATGTTATTTCCTCAGCTCCTAAGCTCTCGGGACCTGTCAGCGGGACAGCAGCAAAGCCATTTGGAGCTCCAGACGATGACGATGAGAAGACAGATGACGAAAACGGTGAGGGCGGTGGTATAGAGGCACATAAAGAAACCTCTTCCGCAAAAGAGACTTTCACGCAGCAAGAAAGTACGTCTATTGTTCAACCCTCTCATATCACAGTGTTTCTTCGTCCGTTACTTTGTTACATCCACCCACAGTTACAAGTTTCTGTCCAATACTAATTCGTAAATAGTTGCCACTGGAGAAGAGGGTGAAATCACGGTTTTCAAATGTCCGGGAAAAATCTTTTCATTTGATAAGGAAAACAAAGTTTGGAAGGAGCGGGGAAAGGGTACCTTCAAACTCAACACCAAAGGTTCAAAGTCTCCCATCTCGGCGAGTGCATTTGGATTAGATGATACCCCGTCCGTTTCTGTGACTGAGGTGAAGAAGAGTGCAAGGATACTTATGAGAACCGATGGGACTTACACTTTGATTCTTAATGTGCCCATCTTCAAAGGAATGATATTTGGGGACCATGCCGGGAACAAACCTACAAGCAATCAGTTCCTCCTCTTGATTCCAAATTCAAATGGGGGCTTGGACTCCATGACATTAAAGGTACTCCCAACCCCTCGATCTGTCGCTAGTGCCCTCTGATTCACCCCATGAATAGCTTAAATCGGCTGCACACGCAAAAGAACTTTACGATCACGTGAGAAATCTACACGAAGAGCTTTTCTCGTGAGACCATTACACGGCCACTTTGTCAAAGATATGACATGAAGTCGGTAATCCCATAAACCATAGGACCTGCATACCACGTTCTTTGAGAATTAGAGATCGTATGATGGGGGATTTAAACTCTTCAATTTCAGTCATATGCAGCTGTTCCTATTTTTCTTTTCATTTATCCTTTATTCCCCTTGTTCCATCTCTTTTCCCCCTTGGCTCTTCCACTTGTGTGGGAAAGCTTTCTTTTATATCTCTTCCTGATAGTTATTTTTTTCCCCATTGTATACCTCATACTATTTGTCTTGGGTATGAGTAGTACATACTTTCACTACTGCTGCTTTCTCTTGCCCTGGGAGAGATACAGAGGAAATGAGAGGAGGGTGTGATTATGGAGTTGGTCGGGTCAACGGAAAAGGGACTACCGGGGCGAAATTCTGACTGGTTGATTTCCACATCATTCTCGTATGACTTATTTTTCTTCATTTCTACTCTCCTCTTCATTCTCCTCCTCGCCATCCACTTCTCCATCTCCTTGACTTGCTCTCCCTTTCTCATCTTTGCCCAGAGGCTTATCGTGCCAACTCGGGCCCCATCCTCCACCCACCCACCCATCCACCCATCCGTCCGTCCATTCCATACGGACCGGACCGAGTTCATGCACTTGAGTAGTCCCGAAGATGTTTTAATCTCTCCTACCGTACCTACCTATTCTTTTTAACTCCTCCCCTTGTTTTACTTTGCCTACCTACCACTTGCATATCATTTAAATCTTTCCCTTTATCCTCCCTTTCCTTTCCTTCAAAAAAGAGTTTCTACCGGGGGAAGAGGTGGATGGACTTTGTTAGAATCATGTGCTTACTTGCTCGCTCGACTTGGTCTCGGTGGATTGGGCTGGGGATGAAAAATATGAAAAACCTCCATCACGCGGGAGGTGGAACTGCTAGGGGGCCTTGAACGGACGTTTGGTTTTGCAAGTATTGGGGTGGTACCATTGTCATTAAGAAAGCGTTTATAAATCTCGTTTCCCTTTTTCTTCTTCTCCGGGCTGCTTCTTTCCTTTCTCTTAAACGGAACAAAAAAACGTTTAGTATAGTTCGTGTCTCCTCCTCTCCCCCACGGTAACTGGTAATCTACATGCGTGCATGCACCCTCTTATATATCATTCTTTTGTTTGTCTTTTGTTTTTGTTTTTTCATCTTTGCTCTCTTGATTCCCTAACCGGCCGAATGATCTACTTAACCCGACCTAGGTGTGAGGTGTGAGGTGGGATAAAGTGAGGCGGTAACCTAGATTCTTAAGTCTGTATCTAAAAAAAAGAGTTTGACGTGGGAGTTGGGAAGTATGATATGGTTTGGTTCCTGAGTGTATGTGATCACATGGTGTCACTCGGGATGATTCGCGGTGAGTGGAAGTGGTGATCAGATTAGATGCATTCAGCCCTAGCATTGGTAACTGTGTGTGCAAGTTTTCTCGAATTGAAGGGCCTTGGTCTGTGCAACGCCCTTTCTGCAGACAAAATCTTGGAGATCCGCTCAATACCTAGTGCTCGAAAAGGTTTTTTTTTTTTCCACCCCCTGGGCTGGATGCCTCTCTTGCTGGCTCCTTTCGGTGGGTAAGAACCAGCATTGGAGCCAGGCGCTGGCTTAAGGCGACGGGAAGGAGACTAAAGTCATGGGACTGCATTCGCTGATTCTCTTTTTATTATTATTATTACTTGAACCGTAGAGTTATTAGATATCCCCATCCGGCGAACCACACGCGACCTCAAAACGATGCACATATGTCCCCTGATATCCGTGAGTGTTCCATGCATTCGAGGGATCCGTTTTCTCCGCCTGGAAAGTCGCTCTTGCCCGTGCACTTTTGCCTTCTATTTACTGTATCATACGCCGGTTCATAGCAAACTGTGGGTGGGGCTACGCCGGTTGAGAGAGGGGTGCAGATGAAGGGCCTCGTGACAACGCTTGCACACACTTCATAGAGTCAGAAGAGAGGATTGTGTATTATACTGCGATGCTTTGATATGCTTTGATATACGAGCGGTCCCCTTATTTTAACTGGATACTTATAGACAGGAACGCCCTTTTGAAAAAATAAACTAGAAAAAAAAACTCTGGGAAACGTGGAAGACGGGGGGGGGATGGGGTTTTTCCCCATATGCTGCGTCCCTGGTGCGTGGAAAATCCGCTCTCACTTAGAATAACCACTAAAGTTAGTAGATTAACTACTGCTTACTTAAGTTAGTATTCAGAACACAAGGCTGTCTCTCAACGGCCCTAGCTAAATCTGTCAAACTCAATCTAGCCTAGCCGAAGAGTTGGCCAAACGCACTATCCCGTGTGAGCCGTTCACTAAGGTTTTAAATGGTAAGATTGGTCAGGATACCGTAGACGTGATTCCAGTATCAGGCCCAAGACAAATCTTGGCCGAAGGTATAGTGCTGGCACCGGAGTGTATTAATTTGCAAGAAATACCATCGTCGTGCCGGGGCCCCTTCTGTCTCTCCTTCTTTTTTTTTTTCGGGAGCAAACGTAAAACGAACGGGTTCTGGTGAGCACAGGTTGGTTAGCTTAAGGTTTAAGTTGACTTTTTTTTCGGTTAGCGTGCTCAAGCAGATCAAAAACGTTTAGTGCTCGGCTAGAGGGGATGCCGTCATCGTGCATGATCCAGGGTCAATATCATTGGCCGTCTTAATTCGAGAGGTATGATAGAAAGCGGTTTAGTGACATTTACCTATTTTTTATTCCTCTTCCCACTTCGTCCTCTATTTGCGCAATGGCTGGAGATGGGGGGTCCTGTCTTGCGTACACTCCATCGTGTCCCTGTATTATGGGTTTTTACGAACGGTGTAAACGCGTATATGGCGTGACTGGGATCACGGTGCTATCCGTGATGTGTCCGCCCATTATAAGAGCTGTATTTCTTCTACCATCTCTCACGTCTTCTAGTTTGGTCCCTACTTTCGCCCCCTTAATTATATTCCAATTTCTCAAACTTCTTGATTTTGTCCTTAGGATTTTGCCGAACCTCTAGTGAAGAAGGGAAGATCACAGCCATGTCTCGGGATACTGGTGCTGCCCCTCCACTCGTCGTTCCTATTTCGGACGGACCGGCGGAAGAAGTGGTTAACAATGGTGTCCTCCCTCCCCCTCGAGGAACTATTAGAGAACAGTGGTATAACTAACACCGGGTAGGCCCTGACCCTGCTATTGCACTCGCCCCTTCCGCTTCTGCCCCGTACAACCCTCGGAATATCGGTGAGCAGAGTGCCCCAATAATAGGGGTGCCGCTGCCTACTCCGGTGCCCGAGATGCTCGAAGATTGGTTCCATCTCCCAGATGTGGCTCGGGATTCCTGGGCCATGTGGGTGGTGGGTAGCCCCTGGATAGCATATTCACACGTGAAATCACTAACCCGAACACTGGATGTTTCGGATAGTATGTTATTTTTGCTACTGGGTTTGGGGTTTTAAGCATATATGCTATAACTGGCTGGTCAGAAACACTAGAGTTCCAAGGCAGGGGCATATACAGCAGCCGCAATGATTACGGGCCGTCAACGAGTACAATGATTTTGTTCGCCTTTGTACTTACCTGCAGTGCGATATTCTCTATGGCATACTTTATTGCTCTTAGAGCTTTCACAAAGTAGGCTGTATGGTTTGCTTCTACTGCCAAGTATGTTGTCACCTAACCCAATCACAACCCAGTAATAGCTAAGACTTACCACACATCTATTTTAGTATTGGTGTGGGCCTAGGCAGTGCTATTTACTACTTTTCTGTGGGCGAAACCCTTGCTGGGGTCGGACACCTTCTCTTTGGGGCATTCTATATATGCTGTTTCTGGGACTGGAAAGGCCGGCTCCGTTTTCCGATAGCAATGATAGAGCAAACCATAGATATTGCGAATCGCTTTAGCCATGTTTTCAGCGTTTCAGCCGCCGGTGGAGCCATGGCTGTTGGTTTCACGGTATGGTTTTCTATTGCATTTGTTGCTGTGTACATCAGGTATACACCAGACCCAAATAACCCGGCCTGTGAAGGCCTCCCCGGAGGGCCATGTTCCAGTGCCAGACTCATCGGGTTGTTGGCATATGTTATGTTTGGTGGATACTGGATTTCGGAGGTAATCAAAAACACTATCCATGTTAGTGTTTCCGGTGGTAAGCTTTCACGTTCTCCCCTTTTCTTCTTAAGTAGACTAGAGAGTTCCTAGTTAACCCCTTCTAGTATTTGGGTCATGGTAGGTGAAACAAAAGCGCAAAAAGTGGGCTTTAAGTGGGCCATTACTAATTTTAACTTGGGCAGGTATTTCTTTTCACGCGATCTTGAAGGAATGCCAAAAGAACCCACTCTCCTGGCTGTCAGGCGAGCACTCTGGTACTCTTTTGGCTCAATCGCCTATGGCTCCTTAGCCTCGTCTATCATGCAGTTCCTCCACCAAGCTTCTTCGATTAGCAGAGAGAACAGTTTTTATGAAGGGTTCCCACGTGTCATCTATGTTATAGAGTGGCCTGGAAATTGGCTTCTCAAATTCTTCAATGTAAAGGCTTCCCCATCACTTCAGAACTTGGTTCCGGAGCCAATATCACTGACCCCGACAGCACTACGCTTATTCACGCATGGCTTTCGACAGCCTGGGGTACACCACGAGCGTAAAGAAGATTTTGAGACTGCTAAAGGAACGTGAAATTGACACATTGGTCAATAATAACTTGGTATGGCCCTTTTATCCTTTAGTACAGTTCAAGGGAGAATTGAACAATTCCATGATATAGGTCGACCCGGTTTTAACTGCGGGCGCGGCATTCTCGGGATATCTTTGTGCTACTCTCTCATATCTATATTTGATGGGCACAGACCCTCCCTATAACAGCAATGGGAAATTCACTTTCATTGTGATGGTGGTATCCTTCTTGATCGGTTTGCAGATTTTCAATATTTGTCTGGTGTCTATAAAGGTAACCTCCTCTTAGGGTAGAACCAACGGCTATTTTCAGGTCTAATAATGGGTTTTCTGGTAGTCCGGCGTAACTACAATTTGCGCTTCCATAGCAGTCCATCCGATCATACTCAGGAGGGATCATCAACAGCTCTATTCCGCGATGGTCGGAGCTTACCCTAAGGTTTCTGAGGTGTCCAGCCTTCAGGTTCCAAATATTCTTTAAGCCAACCCCGATTGTGCTAGGCTTGATTGATAGAAAGAGTTATTATTTGTAGCACGAGTACTTTGGAAAATGTACAGTACTTGTGGTTCCCGCAACCATGCTATCGCATTATTTTCATACTTGCAGTGTACGAAGGTACAGCACCTAAGTTTTGAATATTTTACTAGCAGGGGTGTTACGCTAGCAGGGGCCAAGGCAGCAAATCGGGTATAAGGGCAGCGAATTGGGTATAGTGGTTACCCAATTCACCTCCT
>Ga0307509_10003396_pt1 | contig 24254 bp, 25 predicted proteins | sample 10_EM_MG_FD_202245 | JGI IMG/M metagenome (GOLD analysis project Ga0307509, IMG submission 202245) | Populus trichocarpa ectomycorrhiza microbial communities from riparian zone in the Pacific Northwest, United States - 10_EM | ecosystem: Host-associated > Plants > Roots > Unclassified | place... | reverse complement strand
CCTTCTTGGCGTAGTCCTCGCGGACCAGGAAGCTGCCGAAGTCGATCTGCTTGTCCAGCTCGTCGCCGTCCACGAAGATCCGCTTGGCGCCGTACTGCACCTCGGCCAGCTCCAGCGGGCCGGACCAGATCGACCAGGCGTCGACCTTGCCGGCGCCGAAGGCGGGCGCCGCGTCCGGCGGGTTGAGGTAGGTGAAGGTCACCGAGTCGCGCGGCACGTTGTACTTCTCCAGGGCGGCCACCAGCAGGAACTCGCCGAGCCCGGCCTTGTTCACGGCGACCTTCTTGCCGGCCAGGTCCGTCACGCTGGTGATGCCGCTGTTCGGCAGTGCGATGATCGAGCTGGTCCGCGGTGTCGACTTCGACCACGCGATGTAAACCAGCTTGTTGCCGGAGAGCAGCGCCTGGTCGGCCGGGGTCGAGCTGCCGCCGAAGCTGAAGTCGGCGGTGTCGGTGGCGACGGCCTGCAGGGTGGGCGCGTGGTTGGGGAACGGACCGACCCACTCGACGTCGATGCCCTGGTCGTTCAGGGTCTTCACGAAGACGCCCCGGGTCTTGGGCACCGAGATGACGCCGTAGGTGAGGCGCACCTCCTTGCGGCCGCTGGAATCGGAGGCGGCGGCCTCGTTCCCGCAGGCGGCCAAGACGGGCAGAGCCAGCGCGGCGCCGAGAATCTTGCGGCGGGACAGGGTCACTTCTTTCCTCCGTGGTAATTGGGGTGCCAGGCCAGGAAGCGGCGCTCCAGGGCCCGGGCGATCAGATCGGTACTCAGGCCGATCAGCGCGTACAGCACGATGACCAGCACGATCACGTCGGTCTGCAGGAACTCGCGGGCGTTGGTGGCCATGAAGCCGATACCGGCCGGCGCGCCGACCGTCTCGGCGATGACCAGCGCCAGCCACGCGTTGGTGAGCGCGAGCCGCAGTCCGAGCAGGATGGACGGCAGCGCACCGGGCAGGATGGCCGCCCGGATCAGCTCGAGCCGGTTCAGGCCGACGACCCGGCCCATCTCGAGCAGCTTCGGGTCGACCTGGCGGATGCCGAGCACGGTGTTGAGGTAGATCGGGAACATCGTGCCGAGCGCGACCAGGAAGTAGCGGCCGCTCTCGCCGACGCCGAACCAGACCATCACGAGCGGGAGGATCGCCAGGAACGGGATCGCCCGGATGATCTGGATGTTCCGGTCGATGATCGCCTCGGCGAGCCGGGAGAAGCCGGTGAGCACGCCGAGCACGAGCCCGACAGTCGCGCCGATGGCCAGGCCGACGGCGGCCCGCTTGACGCTCTCCCACAGGTGGTGCGGCAGCTCGCCGGTCTGGGTCAGATGCCACGCGGTCGTGCCCACCGAACTCGGCGCCGGCAACACATCGGCGGCGATGAGACCGGCTCGGCTGGCGAGCTCCCACGCGAGCAGCAGCAGGATCGGGACGATCCAGGAGATCGTCCGGTACGGCAGAGCCCGCTTCTTCGGGGGCGTCGCGCCGGCCTCCGCCGTGCGGGCGGGACCGGCGATCGCGGTAGTGGACATGGCCGCAACTCTGACAACCCCATCTCCGCCATGTCAACCATATTCCCTAGGCTTACTAGGATATGAGACAACCATTGACTACGGCGCGTTTGCGGGGCGAGGCTGACCCATGTAGATCCTGAATCCCAAAGAATGGGAGCCGCAATGACCGTCGAGTTCGTCGGCATGATCGCCACCCGGGACCAGTCGGAGACCCGGCCGCCCACCGGACCGGTCGTCGACCCCGCCTCCGTGCGGCGATTCGCCCGGGCGCACGAGGACGCCGGGTTCGACCGCATCCTCGTCGCGTACGGTTCGTCCTCGCCCGACGCCACCCAGGTCGCGGCGTACGCGGCCGCCCAGGCCGAGCGGCTCGGCCTGCTGATCGCGCACCGCCCCGGCTTCGTCGCGCCCACCCTCGCGGCGCGCACCTTCGCCACCCTCGACCAGTTCAGCGGCGGCCGGGTGGCGGTGCACACGATCACCGGCGGCTCGGACGCCGAGCAGCGCCGCGACGGCGACTACCTGACCAAGGACGACCGGTACGCGCGGACCGAGGAGTACCTGACGATCCTGCGCCGGGCCTGGTCGTCCGCCGAGCCGTTCTCGCACGAGGGCCGCTTCTACCGGTTCGAGAACTTCGCCGCGGAGGTGCAGCCCGCGCATCGGATCCCGCTCTACTTCGGCCGGCAGGAGCTACGCCACCGCGAGCTCGCCGGCGCAACACGCTAGGGGGTCCTGTGACCGTCACCTCGCTTGTGGACACCGATCTCTTCCGGCAGCTGCTCCGCCGGCACGCCGCCGCCGTGGTGGTGATCACGGCGCCGGGGCAGCCGCCGGCCGGCTTCACCGCCACCTCGTTCACGTCGGTCTCGCTCGACCCGCCGCTGGTCTCGTTCTGCCTCGCGCACACCGCCTCGGCGTGGCCCGCCGTGGCCGCCGCCGACATTGTCGCCGTGCACGTGCTCACCCAGGAGCAGGAGCAGGTGGCCCGGACCTTCTCGACCCGCGGCATCGACCGCTTCGCCACCCACGGCGCGTGGCGGCCGGGGCCGGAGGGGGTGCCGCTGCTCGACGGCGTGCTGGCCCGGATCGTCTGCCGGGTGGTGCGCCGGGTCGAGGCCGGCGACCACTCGATCGTGCTGGCCTCGCCGGAGGTCGGCGAGCACCACGACGACCTGAGCGCGACGCCGCTGGTCTACCACGACGGCCACTACACGCACCTGGGACGGGCCGCCTGATGCCGTCAGTGCTGGCCGGCGTTCCGCGGCTCGGCGATCATTCACCGTCGTGGCCAAGGCCCGTAGCCTCCCCGCTCCACGTCCACTGGTTCCTGCCGACCTCCGGCGACAGCCACGACATCGTCAGCGGCGGCCAGGCCCGGCTCGCCGCCGACACATCCCGGCCGCCGGACCTCGGCTACCTCGCGCTGGTCGCCAAGGCGGCCGAGCGGGCCGGCTTCGCGGCGGTGCTCACCCCGACCGGCACATTCTGCGAGGACGCCTGGCTCACCACCGCCGCGCTGCTCGGCGAGACCGACCGGCTGAAGTTCCTGGTCGCGTTCCGGCCCGGGCTGCTCTCGCCGACGCTGGCCGCCCAGATGGCCGCTACCTACCAGCGGATCTCCGGCGGGCGGCTGGCGCTGAACGTGGTCACCGGCGGCGAGGGCGGCGAGCAGCGGCGGTTCGGCGACCACCTCGGCCACGACAAGCGCTATGCCCGGACCGCGGAGTTCCTCGACGTGGTCCGCGGGGCGTGGTCGGGCATCCCGTACACGAAAAGGGGTGAGTTCTTCGATGTGGAGAACGCGACCGTCCGCGCGGCGCCCGACCCGGTCCCGCCGGTCTTCTTCGGCGGCTCGTCGCCGGCCGCGCTGCCGGTCGCGGCCCGGCATGCCGACACCTATCTCACCTGGGGCGAGCCGCCGGCCGCGGTAGCCGCCAAACTGGACGCCGTGCGGACGCTCGCGAAGGACGCCGGCCGGCAGCTGACCTACGGCATCCGCCTGCACGTGATCACCCGGGACACCGCGGACGAGGCGTGGCGGGTCGCCCGCGACCTGATCGCCCGGGTCCCGGCGGCCGAGATCGAGACGGCCCAACGGCAGTTCGCCCGCACCGAGTCGGAGGGGCAGCGCCGGATGGCCGCACTCACCACCGGCGACACGCTGGAAGTGTCGCCCAACCTGTGGGCCGGTTTCGGCCTGGTGCGGCCGGGCGCCGGCACCGCCCTGGTGGGCAGCCACGCCGAGGTCGCCGCGCGGATCGCCGAGTATCAAGCGCTCGGCATCGACCACTTCATCCTCTCCGGCCAGCCGCACCTCGAAGAGGCGTACCGGTTCGGGGAGAACGTCCTACCGCTGCTCACATCGGGAGAGTCATGAGTCGCATCGTCGTCGTGTCCGGCAACCCGCGCGCCGGGTCGCGGACGTCCACGCTGGCCGTCGCGGTTGGTGCGGCGCTCGCCGCCGGCGGGCCGGTCGAGGTCGTCGAGGTCGGGGAGCTGGGCGCCGGCCTGCTCACACCCGGCGACGAGCCGACCGCCAAGGCCGTCCGGCTGGTGCGCGAGGCCGAGGTGCTGGTGGTGGCGACGCCGACCTACAAGGGCAGCTACACCGGCGTACTCAAGGTGCTGCTGGACCAACTGCCGGCGCAAGCCCTCGCCGGAAAGCGTGCCGTCCCGGTGGTGACCGCCGGCGTGGCGCCGCAGGCGGCCGCCGCGGAGGCGCTGCTGCGGCAGTTGCTACCGAGTTGGGGGCGGAGGTCGCGCCCGGCCTGCCGGTGGTCGAGGCGGATCTGCCGGAGTCGAAATCGATCGCCGAAGCCTACGCACACAGCCAGACCACAGCTTGATTACAGGCCACTGACATACGCGAATATTAGATTCTCCGGGCATGTGAAAGCGCTCGCTCGGCGTCTCCGTGCCCCCGGCCGCCGAGCGAGCGCGATCACTTCTCAACGGCCGCTCGCGTAGTAGTTGCCCCAGGCGGCCACCTCGATCGGTGACTTCGCCGCGCCGTTGTAGTTCCAGTTGGCGAAGTTGTAGGAGTAGCTGATTCCGTCCGTCACGTAGCAGCCGAGGCAGTATGACGGTCGCTGCGTACACGGGTTGTAGTAGTCGCAGTAGAAGTGTTTGTACTGGGCCGTGGTCGAGGCGCCGGGCATGGACGAGTGGTCGAGTTCCGGGTTTGCCCACAGGTAGTAGATCTTGTGGCCGATGGTCGCGGCGGAGTGGAATTCCAGTGCGCTGCCGGGGTCGACGAGGCCGTCGGTCTGGGCGCCGATCAGGGTCCAGTCGGTGCCGCCGCGGCCACTCATGACGTACGCCTGAGGATTGCCCCAGGGTTTGATCCAGTTGGTCATGAACGAGCTGTTGCCGTTCAGTTCCGTGCACTGGATGTCGTTGTAGTCGAGGACGCAGCCGGGGAACGTCGTCCACATGCCGCCCTCCAGCGGGGCGGAGAGCGTGCTGACGTCCTGCACGTACAGGTAGGGCGGCCAGGTGAAGCCGTACGGCGAATTGTTGAAGGGTGCGGAGTTCGGGTTCTGGGTGCCGCTGATCGCCACGCGGGCGATCAGGCCGCCCATCGAGTGGGCGACGATGTCGACGTTGTGGCCGTACCGCGAGTAGTTCTCGTAGATGAACCACGCCAGCCGGTTGCCGATCACCTCGATCGGGGTCTGATCGGTGAAGCCCCCGCCGATGTCGACGTTGCAGCCGGGGTAGTCACCCGCGTAGTACTTGACCCCGATGAGCTGGTAATTCTGGTAGCCGATCGAGCGGTAGAAGTTCTTGGCGGTGCCGCCGGTATCGGTGCCCCACGTGGAGTCGCAGTTGTTGCGCCCGACATTCGAGTACCCATGGATCATCAGGACTCTGCTCTGACCGTCCGACCGGCCCGGCGGCGAAAACCCTTCGTCGCACTGCGCCATTCCGGGCCAAGGGTCGGTGCTCGTCCAAACGTTGACCGCCGGCATGTAGCCCCAGTTGCCGCGCTGACTCTGACCGGGATACGGGCGATCGCCCTGGGAGTAGTACCAGACGTCGTTGCCGCCCTCGTGCAAGGCACCGCGGCGCCAGCACAGGAACCAGCTCGTCGTGCTGTCCATGTACGCCGTCGGCGTCACGCGGTTCGCGTCGCCGTACATCAATGCGCCTCGGTCGTTGGGGCAGGTCCACTTCGTGGTGAAGGTCTTTCTGGTGTTCGGGTCGTAGATATTCGCACTCGATGACGTGCACGAGGCGGCCCAGGCGGGCGCTCCGACCGCCACGGCCGACGTCGTGGTGCACAGGACGAGGACGAGCGCCATCACCAAAGATCGTCGTCTCATCATTTGCCCTCCCTTTCGAGTACCCGAGCCGACAACGAACGGTTCCACCATGGACGGTGGCCAGGCAGGGCGGTGAGGTTGAGTGGAAGGGGGAGACGACCGACAACAACCCTTGACGGGGCTGCCAACATAGGTGTTGGCCGATTCCGCCGGCCGAGCACCGACGGAGGTGCACGGAGTGGACGCCAGCACGGGAAACGGGCGCCGAACCGAACCCACCCCCAGAGTCCCGGCCGGTTCGGGACGAGTGGGGTGCCAGGATCGCGTCGCCTGGCTGCTTCGCACGAACCGGCTCTACGGCACCGACGAGAAGTTCGCGACCGGCAGCAAGTTCGCCGAGGCCTTCCACGGCAACGGTTTTCCGCGCTCGATCGACAGGGCTCAGGTCAGCCGATGGGAACGGGCGGCCCAGCGAGCGGGCTTTTCCGTGCTGCGGCGCTACGAGGAGCTACTCGATCTGCCGTCCTATCGCCTGGTCGCCGTGGCCGACATGCTCTACCGGGAGGTGCGGGGCACGGCCGGGCCGTCCTACCTGGACAGAAAAGCCGACGGCGCCGCCGCTGATCCGCGCGGGCGCACGGAACAGCTCATCGACTTCGCCCGCAGCACCGACACGATGAGCGGCAACGACTGGGACGAACTGACCTACAACCTCTCCGCCATGCCCAACGTCTTCCTGTATCCCTCGACTCTCTGGAATGACCTGGTCGACCGGCTGCTCGCCGAGATGATCATCTCCGACGGGATGGACTGGATGCAGCGCAGCGAGTCCGTGCATCGCCTCCTCGGGCACCCGGTCGGCGAGGGCGTGGTCATCGCGGCCTGCGGCGCGCTCGCGGCCGACCCCAGCAACCAGGTCTTCGTCGATCCGCTGACCCAGCTCTCCTCGTCGCCACATCCCGACGCCACCAGAAAGATCATCGGGCAGGTGGTCAACCCCACGAACGACCACGCCAAGCGGGCCGCCTGGTGGTCGGTGGCGGAGAAGGTGGGCCGCGGTCATTTCGCTCCGGACGATCTGGCCACGCTGACCCGGCGGGGAATCGAGCTTCTCGCCGCCGACGGCCAGCATCCCGCGTGCCGTCTGGCCGCGGCGGAACTGTTGCGGCAGACCGAATTTCCGGCCTCCCGCGCCATGGCCTCGGCGGTGCGACGGATCGTCGATGCGGATCGGCTCAGCCGGCAGGTGCTTCAGTCCGGGCGGGTGGTGTCCGGCGAGACCGCTGACGCGATCACCGCCCGGGTGGCCGTGTCGGCCGCGAGCATGCTGCCGCGCCATGTCCTCGAAGACGACCCCATGCTGCGGCACCTTCTCGACGACATGCTCTTCCACCCGCAGATCTCCATGCGGAACAACACGACGTTCCTCGTCGGCGCCACGCCCTACGGCCGCCCGGTCGCCCGCGCCCTCGGGCTGGAGCTGACCAGCCGCGCCGCATTGGAGGACACTGCCACCGCACCAGCCTTCATCAATGCCATCTCGCTGCTCGGCGACGACACCGCCAACGGCTTCCTGCAGCGGCTGGCGCTGGCGCCAGGACTTCCGGCGGCCGTCTCCGAGACCGTCCTGTGGACGCTCGGGCACAACTCGGGCCACTGCGACAACGCTTTCTGGCTCAAGGCGATCGGACGATACCGGCAGCACCTGAGCAGCATGCGCGGGATCATCTACGGCCTCGGCCTCACCCGCAACGCCGCGATGCTGCGGGCATGCCGCAGCGACCCGTCACTGCCGGACGGCGCCCGCCGGGCGAGCGCGTGGTGGCTCAACATCCCGGACCGCATTCTGCGAAGCACGGCAAGGCCGGCGGTCCCGTCCGCACCTGCCGCTGTGCGCACGCGCTCGCCATGGTGACGGTGACGCCCCGCAGCCAGGCGCCCTTCATCACCGGCGCCGCCCGGTCGGTGGACGGCGCTCGCCAGCGCGACTTCAGCCGATCTGCAGGGTGACCTGGGCGCTCGCCGTGCTGCCCCAGCCGTCGGTGACGGCGACCGTGAAGGTCGATTCGCCCGACGTCGTGGGCACGCCCGCGATCGTGCCGTCCGCCGCGAGGGTCAGGCCGTCGGGCAGCGCGCCCGCGGTCAGCGCCCACGTGCCGTTACGGTCGGCGGTGAGCTTGGCCGAGTAGTCCACGCCCGTAGCGCCGGCCGGCAGCGTCCCGGTGGAGATCACCGGAGCCGACTTGCGCACCGTGACAACCAAAACCTTGGTGATCGCGTACGGGACGTAGTCGACGAACCGCACCTTCACCGTGGCGGTACCGGGCGCCACCGGCGTCCCGGAGACGACCCCGCCCGCGGAGAGCTTCAGCCCGGTCGGCAGCTTCCCGGCCACCACACTCCAGGCGCCCCGGCGGCTCGCGGTCAGCGTCGCCGAGAACGGCCGGCCGGCCGTGACGGTGATCCCGGCCGGCTTGATCACCGGCTTGGCCGGCGGCGCGGGCACGAACAGCAGCCGGTTCGGCGAGCCCTCGGCATCCTTGATCTTGCCGGTGGTGGCGTGCGCGACCAGGAAGTTACGCACCTGGGCCGGGGTGTAGCCGGGCGCCGCGTCGAGCACCAGCGCGGCGGCGCCGGCCACGTGCGGGGTCGCCATCGAGGTGCCGCTCTCGGTGGCCACCGCGGTGTCGCTGCTCGCGAACGACGAACGGACGTTCACGCCCGGCGCGAACAGGTCGACGACGCTGCCGTAGTTGGAGAAGTACGCGCGGCGGTCCGAGCTGTCCGACGCGGCCACGGTGATCGCCGCGGGCAGCGCCGCCGGGCTCTCCTGGCCGGCGTCGGTGTCGTCGTTGCCGGCCGCCACCGCGTACGTGACGCCCGAGTCGATCGACCGCCGCACGGCCGCCTCGAGCGCCTCGCTACGGCCGCCGCCCAGGCTCATGTTGGCCACCGCGGGCTTCTGCGCGTTCGCGGTCACCCAGTCGACCCCGGCGATCACGCCGGAGAGCGTGCCCGAGCCGTCGCAGTCGAGCACCCGTACGGCGACCAGCTTGACCTTCTTCGCGACGCCGTAGTGGGTGCCGCCGATCGTGCCGGCCACGTGCGTGCCGTGCCCGTTGCAGTCCGAGGCGATCGCGTCGTCGTCGACGAAGTCGTAGCCGTACGAGGCCCGCCCGGCGAACTCGGTGTGGGTGATCCGGATGCCGGTGTCGATCACGTACGCGTGCACCGAACTGCCGTCGTCCATCGGCGTGTACGACTTCGACGGCTTGACCGCCCGCTGGTCGATCCGGTCCAGCCCCCACGCCGGGTTCTTCTGGGTGGACTCGATGTGCATCATCCGGTCCTGCTCGACGTACTCGACGTTCGGCTCGGTGGCCAGGCGCCGGGCCTCGACGGCGGACATCCTCTTGACGTACGAGGCGCCGCCGATGCTCTGGGCGCTGATGCCGGTGGACGGCGCCCGGAGGGTGACGATGTACTGGCCAGGGATGGCGCCGGCGGCGTCGACGCCGAACACCCGGCCCTGCGCGGCCCGGGCGGGGGCGGCCTGGGCTGCCTGAGCGGGGGCGGCCATCCCGGCCGTGGTGACGGCCGCCGCGGTGAGCAGGGTGCCGAGGACTCGCATTCGCATAGCCGCTCGATCGGTCGCGGTCGGGCCCTACTTGAGGTCCGCGAAGAATTCAGTCAGATCCTTGACCAGCGGGCCCGGGGGTTGACGCGCGGCGAAATGACCGTCCGTGTCATATTTTGTCCATCGGGCGACGGATCGGCCGGCCGTCGATGACAGACGGGAAATATCCCCTCACCTCCCGGCGTTCTTGCCTTCGCGTCCGGCGGTCCGGCCGGCGCGAAGAGAGGTTCCACGATGAAGGTTCGCAACTCGCTGAGGTCGCTCAAGAGCAAGCCGGGTTCGGTCATGATCCGCCGCCGCGGCCGCCAGGTAGTGATCAACAAGAAGAATCCGCGGTGGAACGGCCGCCAGGGCTGACGCCACGCCGATCGCGAATCACCGCGCCAAACCCGCGAACACGCGATAACTTTGTACCAGCGAAGGCCGGAGACCCGCCGCCACGGATCTCCGGCCTTTTCTGCTTGTCATCTCTGGAGCGCGACCAGGGCCAGGCGTACCCGATTGGGGCTGCCGGTCTTGGCCATCAACGCCGTGATGTGCGTCTTGACCGTGGTCACGCCGATGTGCAGCCGCTCGCCGATCTCCGCATTGGACAGGCCCTCGCCGACCAGTTCGAGCACGGCCCGCTCGCGGGCGGTCAGCCCCTCGATCTCCGTTTTTTCAAAAGATTGGCTGTGCACCGCGCGGGAGACCAGCCGGCGCAGCACGTCCTGGCTGAACGGGCTGTCGCCGGCCGCGGCCCGCCGGATGCCGTCCAGCAGTTCGATCGGCGGCGCGTCCTTGAGCAGGAAGCCGCACGCCCCGGCGGTCAGCGCCGGGTAGAGGTGGTCGTCGTCGCCGAAGGTGGTCAGCACCAGCACCCGGGTGGCCGGCCGGCTCGCCAGGATCCGGCTGGTCGCGCTGGTCCCGTCCACGCCCGGCATCCGCAAGTCCATCACGACGACGTCCGGCGTCAGGCGCTCGGCCAGCGTCACCGCCTGCCGTCCGTCGCCGGCCTCGCCCACCACCTCCAGGTCGTCCTCCGCGTCGCAGAGCATCCGCAGGCCGGCCCGGATCAGCGGCTGGTCGTCCACGAGCAGCACCCGGATCACCGCGGCAGCACCGTCCCGACCCGCCACCCGGTGCCTGACGGCCCGGCGGTCAGCTCCCCGCCCAGCACCTCGACCCGCTCCCTCATCCCGATCAATCCGTGCCCGCCGCCCGGCGCGTCCGAGCCGCCGGCCTCCGAGCCGCCCTCGTCGGTGACCTCCCAGCTCACCTCGTCGTCGTCGACGGTCACCCGCAGGCGGGCCCGCGCGGCCGATCCGGCGTGCTTGGCCACGTTGGTCAACGCCTCCTGGGTCAGGCGGAGCACGGCCAGGCCGCGTACCGCGTCGATCGCCCCCACCGCCTCATCGATGTCCGCCTCCACGGTGAGCCCGGTGCGCCGGGCGGTGTCGACCGCCGCGCCCAGGGCCGCCGGCAGCGAGCCCGGCTCGATCGCGGTGATCGCCGCATCGTCGCGCACCCCGGCCGGATCGCGCAGCACCTCGACCAGCCGGCGCAGGTCGGTCAGCGCGGTCGTCCCGGTGGCGTGCACGTCGTCGAGCACCTCGGCCACCCGCGGATCCAGCTCCGGGAGCACGTGCCGGGCCACCCCGGCCCGCAGCACCATCGACGCCACGTGATGCGCCACGACGTCGTGCAGCTCGCGGGCGATCGCGCCGCGCTCGTCGACCCGCGCCGCCCGGCCCTCCGACTCGGCCCGCAGCTGCGCCTGCCGGCCCAGCTCCCGGGTGGTGCGGATGACCAGGCCGAGCAGCAGCGGCAACCCGACCGGCAGCAGGAGCACGCCGAAGATCTCGCTCCGCTCGGACCCGGCCGCGCTGGTCACGTCGAACACCAGGTAGATCCCGAACAGCAGCGCGGTGCAGAGCCAGATGGTGAGCGGCCGGGCGGCCCAGAGCGCCACCTCGACCAGCGCCCAGCTCGTGCCCACCCGGTTGATCGTGTCGTCGTGCAGCACGCAGATCGCGATCGCCAGCAGCCCGGCCTGCACCAGGAAGTTGGGCACCGGCCAGCGGCACAGCGCGACGACGCAGACGAAGGCCAGCACCGCGAGCTGCCACTGCCGGGTGTCCGGCGGCCCGTCGGTGGGGTGGCCGAACACCAGGTAGGCCACCCCGCTGAGGTCGAGCAGGACCATGCGCAGCCAGGTGTGCCGGCGGTCGAAGAGGCGTACCACCCAGCCCATGCCGATCAGCCTAGGCTCGCTTCGCGCCGCTTCGCGGTCCGCAGCACCGTCGCCGCGGCGATTGCGGTGGCGGCGGCGAGCGCCGCCCAGGCGCTCAGGGTGAGGGCGTCCGGCTTCACCAACGGTTGCCCGCGCAGCGCCTGCCAGGTCAACAGCACATTGAGCACGCCGTAGGCGCCGCCACCGACCAGCAGCAGCCGGGCCCGGGTCCGGTCGCCGAGCGCGGTCCGGGTCAGCAGGAAGGCCAGCAGCGGCAGCGCCTGGAGCGCGTGCAGCCCGACGAAGTGGCCGATCCGGAGGTCGCCGCCGGTGGTGCTCCAACCCAGGAACGGCAGCCCCGGCCCGCCGTCCGGCACCCCCACGCTGTGCGCCCCGGCGACGCCGTCGATCTCCGGCTCCCCGCGCGGAATCACCATCGGCACCGCGGCGAGCATGCCCAACAGCGAAAGACCAAGACCGAGCCGCATCCCGTACGCAATGGTCCGGTCTTGAATTCTCTGCCGCAACGCCGCCACCGCGATGATCAGGTGACTCACGAACAGCAGCATGATCGAGACGCCCATCGCCTTCCACAGCGCGGCGTCGAACGGCGTCGTCTCGTTGTAGTGGCTGGTCGTGCCGCGGGCCGCCTGGAGCACGATGATCGCCTCCTCGATCACCGCGACCGGGACGATCACGACCGCCGCCCACTCCCCCACCCGGCTGCGGCGCGGCAGCACGGAGAGCATCCAGGCGATGGTGAGCCCGTAGACGCCGAGCGAGACGGCGAACTTGAACGGCTTGACCCAGATCGGCGCCCCGGTGAGGACCCGCGGGTCGAGGAAGTTCCCGGCCGCGGTGCCGACGGCGAGCACCGCCATCACCCCGGTCAGCACCAGCAGCGGCCGGTGCCAGCGCAATACGTCCGGTCGCGCGATCGCGAGAGTAGTCATAACCGCAGCCTGCGGACTCACGGCGATCGTTTCGCCCACCCGCGGGCCGGATCGGTGGCCCCTGGTCGGAGCCGGCCTCCTACCTAGGGAGGAGGACCGCCACGTGCAGCCCCTTGCCGACGGCGAAGGTCGACGCGGTGAACTCCGGGTCGGCGGCGATCAGTCCCAGGAACGGCCGCACCTCGTCCGGGTGGGAGAGGACGTTGTCGATCGCGATCACCCCGCCCGGGCGCAGGACCCGCTTGGGATGCGGCCACCAGCCCGGGTACTCGGGGCGGTCGGCGTCGAGGAAGAGCAGGTCGACGCTGCGGTCCGGGCGGGCGGCCAGGAACGCGCCGCCGTCGCCGGTCTCGAAGGTGATCAGCTCGCGCAGGCCGGCCCGCTCGGCGTTGGCCCGGGCGTCGGCCGGCGGGACGACGTCCACGGTGGTCACCGTGCCGCCGGTGGCCCGGGCCGCGGCGGCCAGCCAGAGCGTGGAGTAGCCGTTCGAGGTGCCGATCTCCACGATGTCCCGGGCGTGGCCGACCCGCAGCAGCATCGTGAGCAGTTCGGCGGCGTCCGGCTCGAGGTTGCGCCGCCGGTCGCGCCGGTCCTTTTGGCGCGCGTCGTAAGTCTGGCCCTCGGCGTACAGGTCGTCGAGGAGTTTCCGCAGGTCGCTCACGGCTTCACGTCCAGATCGAAATCGTCGGCGACGTCGCCCACCGGGACGACCCGCACCCGGTCGGCGTGTGCGCGCAGGTAGTCGCGGGCGCCGCGGTCCCCGGTGGCCGTCTCGATCACCCCGGGCCAGTGCCGCCGTCCCAGGAGCACCGGGTGACCACGCCGGATGCCGTATCCGCCCATCACCAGAGCGTCATCGGCGGCAAGGGCGATCACTCTGCGCACCGCCTCGGCGGTCACGTTGGGCATGTCCACCAGCAGCACGACCACCGCCTCGGCCAGCGTCTCGGTCAGCGCCTCGAGCCCCACCCGCAACGACGAGCCGAGCCCGCTCGCCCAGTCCGGATTGACCACACTGGGCGGGAGCTCGGCCGCTTGCTCGAGGACGGTCGGGGCTTGCGCCCCGAGCACCACCAGGCGCTGCGTCACACCGGCTTCCCGCAGGGTCTCGGCCGCGCGGTCCACCAGCAGCTTTCCCTCGTACGCGACGAGCGCCTTCGGCATTCCGTAGCGGCGCCCGCCGCCCGCCGCCAAAATCAGCCCCGCCATGTTCACCGCTTGATCCTAGGACTCGCGGTTGTAAAGCTTCTTCGACCACAGGTAGCCGCCGAGCGCCATGACCGCGCACCAGGCCAGCGCGATCCAGCCGTCGTTGCCGACCGGCCGGTCCATCAGCAGGGCGCGCATGGTCTCGATGATCGGCGTGAACGGCTGGTGCTCGGCGAACCAGCGCAGGCCGGCCGGCATCGAGTCGGTCGGGACGAACCCGCTGCTGAGGAACGGCAGCAGGATCAGCGGCATCGGGATGTTGCTCGCCGTCTCGACGGACTTGCTCACCTGGCCGAGCGCCACGCACAGCCAGACCAGCCCGAAGGTCACCGCCACCAGGAAGCCGGCCGTCAGCAGCCACCCGCCCAGCGAGGCGGCCGGCCGGAAACCGACCAGCAGCGCCACCCCGATCACCGCCGCCAGGGCGATCATCGACTGGATCACGCTGCCCAGGACGTGCCCGGTCAGAACCGAGACGCGGGCGATGTGCATGGTGCGGAACCGGGCGATGATGCCCTCGGTCATGTCCATCGCGATCGAGATGGCGGTGCCTTGCACGACGGCCGTTATGGTCATCAGGATGATCGCCGGCGCCACATAGTTGGCGTACGCGGCCCGGCCGCCGCCGCCCTGCAGGCCGGCGCCGAGCGTGCCGCCGAACACGTAGACGAACAGCAGCAGGAAGACGACCGGCATCCCGATGATCGTGATGGTCATCGACGGGTACCGCAGCATGCGCTTGAGGTTGCGGCGCAGCATCGTCGCCGAGTCGCGCAGCGGGTGGAATCGGAGGTCGGCCGGGGTCAGGGTCGAGACGCTCATCAGTTCGTCACCTTCTCGGTCGCCTGGCCGGTCAGGGCCAGGAAGACATCGTCGAGATCGGGGGTGTGCACGGACATCTCGTCGACCTTGACGGCCCGCTCGTCGAGCCGGTCGATCAGGGTCTTCAGGGCGGTCAGGCTGCCGTCGCTGGGCACCCGCAGGGCCAGTCCCTCGCCCTCCCGGGTGGCCTCGGCCAGCGCCTGCCGGGCCGCGTCGAGCTGGTTCTCGTCGGTGAAATGCAAGCGGACGTGCCCGCCCGGGATGCGGCGCTTCAGCTCCTCCGCGGTGCCCTCGGCGACCACCCGGCCGGCGTCCAGGACCGCGATCCGGTCGGCCAGTTCGTCGGCCTCGTCCAGGTACTGCGTGGTGAGGAAGATGGTGACGCCGTCCGCGACCAGGTCCCGCACGATCTGCCACATCTCCCGGCGGCTGCGCGGGTCCAGCCCGGTGGTCGGCTCGTCCAGGAAGATCACCTGCGGGCGGCCGACCAGGGTCATCGCCAGGTCGAGCCGCCGCAGCATGCCGCCCGAATAGGTGGCGGCCGGCTTGCGGGCCGCGTCGACCAGGTCGAACCGCTCGAGCAGCCGGGACCCACGCTGCCGGCCCTCCGCCCGGGAGAGCTGGTGCAGGTCGGCCATCAGGCGCAGGTTCTCCTCCCCGGTGAGCAGCTTGTCCACCGCGGAGAACTGGCCGGTGACGCCGATCGCGGCGCGCACCGCGTCCGGCTCGCGGGCCACGTCGTACCCGGCGACCCGGGCCTCGCCGCCGTCGGCCTTGTTGAGTGTCGAGAGGATCTTGACGGTGGTGGTCTTCCCGGCGCCGTTCGCGCCGAGCAGCGAGAAGACGGTTCCCGGCTGGACGGTCAGGTCGATGCCGTCGAGCACCACATGGTCGCCGTACGACTTCCGGAGTCCGATCACGGAGATGGTCATGGCTTTCCCTCTTCCTGAGGTCAGGAGCGGTGGACGGTGATGTCGCCGAACGAGGTGCGGGCGTGGACCTGGACGGTCTCGGCCGCCTCGTCCGGCCCGGCGGCGTTGTCCATCTGGTTGCGCACGTGCCCGAAGCCGGTCTTGGCCTCGAGCCAGGCGGCGGTGCCTTCGGCGATGCCGATGTCCAGCCCGCCCATCCCGGTCTCGACGACGACCGAGCCGCGGGCCACCTGGCCGACCCGGACGTCGCCGTTGGCGGTCTTCGCGTCGACGCCGGCGCCGGCTCGCTCGATCTCGACGTCGCCGTTGGCCGCGCGGACCCGGACGTCCCCGGTGACCGAGCCGATCACGGTGGCGCCGTTGGAGTTCTTCACCACCGCCGAGCCCTGGACCTCGCCGACCTGCACCTTGCCGGCGCCGGTGGAGATCTCGGCGTCGCCCGAGACGGCGCCGACGGTGACGCTGCCGGCCGACGTCTCCAGGCGCAGCGCGCCGGTCCGCTCGGCCGACACGTTCCCGGCCGACGTCTTCAGCCGGGTCTCGCCGAGCCGGCCGGCGGTGCGCAGGTCACCCATCTGCACGTGGGCGTCCACCCGGGAGCCGGTGGGCAGCTCGATGGTCACGTCGACCGAGCGCAGCTTGCGGGAGAAGTCAAAGGTCCGTTTGGGGCCGATGACCCGCAGCTCGCCGCCGGCGTAGTCGACGCGGACCTGCCGCGCGGCCGCCACGTCGGACTCCTCGGCCTCGTCGCTCGGCCGGACGTCGACGACCGTGTCGGCCCGGTCGCTCGCGGCGATCCGCACGTAGCCGACGCTGAGGTCGAGAGTGACGTTGATCGATTCGGGCGTCTCGAAAGTAGGCATGGTTGTCCCCTCGTGATGACTCGGTTGGCTGTTTTAGCTGGTCAGCGGGTTGTCAGCGGACCCAGCCGCTGAACTGTCGCGCGCCCCGGGCCGCGCCGCCGCGCGGTTCGGGACGCTGATCGGCGCGCTGGAGGGCGGCCGCCGCGGCCCGGCTGAGCCAGGCGTTGACCGAGCGCCCCTCCTTGGCCGCGGCCTCCTCGATCGCTGTCTTCAAGTGCTCCGGCATGCGTACGTTGATCCGCGCCGCCGGCCCGTCCTCGGCGAATTGCAGGTCACCGTCCGGCGCGGCCACCGCCGGCTCCACCGGCTCGGCGGCCGGCAGCGAGACCACGAAGCTCGGCTCCCGCCCCCGCAGCCGCACCTCGACCGACCCGGGCGCCAGATCCTGCGTGATCTCGTCGGCCGCCGCCGACAGTGCGTCCAGCAACGTCATCCGGATCGCCGACTCCAGCGACCCGGTCAGGCGCTCGACCAGCGCACGCGCCTCGGGCCCGCCGGCCTCGGCCAGGGTGGCGAACTCCCGGCCGAGCTGGTTCACATACGTGGTCAAGTCCATGGCACCACTATGGCACGCGGATGGCACACAAGCAAGCCATCTTGGCCCACGACGATGGCGAAGCCGTGCCAATCGATGGCCCACTCGCTGTGCCACTCGCTGTGCCACTCGCTGTGCCACTCGCTGTGCCACTCGCTGTGCCACGAGGTGGAATGCGCTTCACTTCTCCTGGTAATCCGAGGTGACCGAGCCGAGGATGCTCGGCGAGGCGTTCCACTTCTGCGGGTTGGATCCGTCGCACGCGCCCAGCACCAGCTTGCTGATCTTCATGGCGGTGAACTGGTTCCAGAGGTCGGTCGGCGACGGCATGAGGCAGTACGGTGCCGAGGCCGTGGTTCCGTAGGTCGACTCGATCCGGTACGAGGTCTGGTTGACCCCGGTGAAGACGCTGCGCTTCCACAGCTGGTTGGCCGGCGCGGCCGAGCTCAGCGTGCACGGAGTGAGGATCACGTACTGACCGGCGGCGATCGAGCCGGGGCTGTAGAGGCAGTAGGTCGTGACGCCGTCGCTGCCCTTGATGTAGACCCGGCCCGAGGCGACGGTGGGCGCCGGCAGGAACCAGACCTGGTTCCACTGGATGACCTTGTTCGGCGCCTGCTTGCACGGGAAGATGACCAGGAAGGTGGAGGTGACGGTGTTGGCCGTGACGTCGAGGCACCGGCCGAACTGGTCGTAGTTCACCAACTGGCCGGTGACGTCCCCGGCCGCGCCGGTGCCGGCGCTGGAGTCCGGGAAGAACGTCTTGTACTTGGTGTAGTCGCCCGAGATTCCGCTGCAGGGCGTGCCGTCGGTGCCGTCGCCCGCGGTGTTCGCCACCTTGTTGGCGTTGCCCGCGATCACGTTGTTGATCACGATGCTCGGTGGCGTCGTCAGCCAGTCGACGTTGAAGCACTTACCGTCCGGGTTGATCCCGTCCGTGGTGCCCTCGAAGTTGTCCCGGTTGTTGAGGCTCCAGATCTGCGGCCGCTTGGTCGAGTCGCAGTCCACGAACGTCACGGCGGTGTGGTCGACGCTGGCCGCCGACAAGCACGCGCCGTGCGGGAAGCTGGCCGATCCCTCGGCGCCCTTGAGCTCCACCTGGAGTGTCGGGTTGTAGGTGAAGATCTGTTTGGCGTCGGACGACGCGCACGTCGCGGTCACCACCTGCGCGCCCGGCGTCAGCGGCAGCGGGTCGCTGATGCCGCGCGGCGCGGTGAGGCACTGATCGCTGTTGTAGATCTTGATGGTCCCGCCCGGCACGTTGGCCTTGGTCCGGCTCTGGAAGAGGTAGGTGGCGGTCATCGTGCGGGTGGCGGCGCCGGCGCTGCCGGTGGCGACGAGCAGCGCGTACATGGGCACGGTCACCGGCCCGCCGGCCGCGGCGCAGCCGAGTCGGTTGGTCCGGGCCCAGGTCTCCGGATCGACGCCGGAGGGCGGCGCGTTGGTCAGGTAGTAGATGTTGACGGCATAGGTGGCGGTCTGGGCCGGGCTGACCGCACCCGCCATGGTGACGCTCGGGCCGCCCGCGGTGGCCGAGCACGGCAGGCTGGTGACCGGCGCGTCGCCGGAAGAGTTGACCGGCAGCGCGCGCAACTGGGCCAGGCCGGCCTCGATGCCGCTGTTCGCGGCGTCGATCGCGATGGCCCGGCCGGCGTCGTGCCGGGTGGTGGTCACCTGGCCGACCACCGTGCTGCCGAGCAGACCGATCGCGCCCACGGCGACGATCGAGAGCAGCATGGCGAGCGGAAGGGAGCCGCGGTCGTCGCCGGACCGACGGCGCCACGACGTGATCGAGAACGGCCACGACCGGCTCATGTGCGGGTCGCCGTGTTGTAGCAGGGCTCGGCCGTGGCCGCGAGCGGGTTGCCGGCGGAGTCGAGCGCGGTGCTCGCATAGGTGTTGAGCGCGGTGAAGGTGAGCGTACTGGTCTTCCTCGCCGCGCCGGACTGTGCCGTCAGCTGGATGGTGAGCAGTTGATGGTTGACCGACGTCGTCGGCTGCGTGCGCACGAACGGGGCCGACCCGGCCACCGTGCTGAGGTTCGACGCGAGCGGGGTCCAGGCGCTCGGGCTGCCCGGCGATGTCATCGCCCACGAGCGGCTCTGCAGCTGCAGGTTCGGCGATCCGGATCCGGTCAGGCGCAGTTGCACGCACCCCTTCACGGCGGACGTCGTCCCCGCCTGAGCGGCCAGGACAAGATATTCGACGTACGGCGCGGCGCCCTCGATGTGCACCGCGCCGATCGAGTAGGCGTACCGCAACGACCCGTCCAGCCGCATCAGGGCCTGGCTGAGCTGGGACTGCGTGATCCCGTCGGACTCGGCCGCGGTTGTGGTCCGATAGATCTGAACAATCCCCGTGGTGAACACGGCGCCGACCACCGACATGATGCCGAGCACCACCAGGATCTCGACGAGGCTGAACCCGTGGTCGCCGCGGGCGTGCCCGCCGCCGGCGCCCATCAGACGGCGCTCATCAGACGAGGAAGGGGTCGGCGGTCGCGGAGCTGAACAGGCCGGCCGTGGCGTAGGAACAGCTGCCGCCCGCGCACTGCGTGTCGCTCCAGGTGACCGCGACCACGAGACGGAGGAGGACGGCCGTCGAGGCGGTCGTGGCGCAGGCGACACCCGCGGTGGAGGCGGCGACCACCGGTTGCCAGCACACGCCGACGTAGTAATAGCGCTTGAACCACCGGCCGTCGAGCTGCACGACCTCCGGCGTCGCGGGAGAGCTGACCACCGAACCGTCCGGCTGGCTGCCCGGCTGCGGCACGGTCAAGGTGCCGGTGGCAGCCGCGTCCCAGCGCGTGACGCCGCTCCCGAGCAGCGAGGTCACCCGCGGCGACACCACGCCCGCGCACCCCGCGCCGCACTGCCCGCGGCCGCTGAGCAGGGCCGATCCGCGCACCGCCCGAGCCTTCTCCATGCCCTCGACGGCGACCTGGACGGCGGTGTCCTGCAGCGAGCTGAGCCGGCCGGCCCGGCGCGAATTGATCATGAACTCGCTCAGGGACGTCATCACGAGGGTGAGAATCCCCAGCGAGACGATGACCTCGACCAGAGTGAACCCACGATCGTCCCGCTCCGGGAGGGCACTGATCACAGAGATCAGATCGGTTGCCGTGGCCGCCGTCTTAGTACTCCGGCCGAGACTCCGCGGCCAGACCGCCGCGGCGGTGCTAAACGGCCGGCCAGGGCAGGTCGGGGTCGACCGGCTTGGTGTAGTCGACGCCCGGGAGGTCGAAGCCGTACAGGGCGCGGAACTGGCTGCGGAACCAGACCAGGTCGGCCATCTCCTGGAGGTTGTCGGGGGTGATCAGCTGCCAGCGGTCGGCGATCGTGGACTGCACCTCGGGGTCCAGCTCCCAGCCGTCCAGCCGGATGCGGCCCTCGTCGTCCCGGTCGGCGGGCTTGGCTCCGGTGAGGTAGTCCCACAGCCGCACGGACTGCTGGACCGGGGACTGCATCCGCGGGCCGAGCACCGAGCGCAGCAGGCTGGTGTAGAGCGCGATGGTCGGGATCGCGGTGGACGCCTGGGTGACCGCGGCGCCGTTGACCACCGTGGTCGCGCTGCCGCCGACGGCGGAGAGCCGCTCTCCCAGGCCCTTGGCCGACGCCTCGAGGTGGGCCTTCGCGGCGCCGATCGTGCCGCTGCGATAGATCGGGGCGGTCACGCTCGATCCGATATAGGTCAGGGCCACCGTACGGAAGCCGTCGCGCACCAGGCCGCGCTCGAGCAGCGCGTCGACCCAGCGGGACCAGTCCTCGCCGCCCATCACCTGGACGGTCGCCGCGGCCTCGGCCTCCTCGGCCGGCTCGACGGTGATCTCCTGCAGGGTCGCGCCGCCGTCGGTGTCGAACGCGAGGCTCTTGGTCGAGAAGGGCGCGTCGAGCGTCTTGATGACCGACTGGTACGTGACGCCGCTGCGCGGGTCGGTCCGGCGCGGCGCGGCGACGCTGTAGATGAGGTAGTCGACGCCGCCGTAGCGCTTGGCGATCAGATCCAGCACGCTGGTCTTGGTCGTGTCGGCGAAGGCGTCCTCGTTCACGAACGAGAAGTCGTGGCCGAGTTCACGGGCGATCGCGTCGGTCGCGATCGTGTTGTACCAGCCGGCGGTGCCGGTGCGGCGGCCCGGCGGGCGCTCGAAGCAGACCCCGACGCCGCGGATGCCGTGCCGCACCAGGCCGGCGATCGTGGCCGCCAGGCCGTAGCCGGCGCTGGACCCGATGACGATCGCGACCGGTCCCTCCGTGGGGGCGTCGGCGGGCTCGCCGGCCTCGGCCCGCAGCCGGGCCACGTTGGCCGCGCAACCGGTCGGGTGCGAGTCCAGCAGAAGCAGACCGCGGCCGGTGGGACTCACGATACGTTCGGGCATGTTGCGGCCTTTCTGACCAAGTCGTAGCCTCCGCACCGTACCGCACCCGGCAGCAGGGCCGGTCCTGCCGATCCCGCCTTTACCGTACGGACCGAAGCAGGGTGACCGGATCGTTCCGGCCGTGGTCGCGATGGTGTCTTCCGGACGGCGCAGCCGGACGCGAAGAATCGAGGCATGACCAACGCTCTGATCGTAATCGACGTGCAGGAATCGTTCCGGGTACGGCCGTTGTGGCAGACCCTCGACAATCCGGAGCTGATCGCCAATGTCGGCCGGCTCGTGGAGGCGGCGCGGGCGGCCGGCGAGTTGGTGGTGTGGGTGCTGCATGCGGAGGCGGGCACCGGCGGGGAATTCGACCCGGCCAACGGGCACGTGCGAGTAGTGAGCGAATTGGAACCGGCCAAGGACGAGCCGCTGGTGACCAAGACCTCGCACAACGCCTTCACGACCACCAATCTCGGACAGGTGCTGACGATGGCCGGGGTCAATGCGGTGACGGTCTGCGGGCTGCGCACCGAGCAATGCGTGGAGACCACGGCCCGGGTGGCATCCGATTTCGGGTACGAGGTCACCTTCGTCACCGATGCGACCGGCACGTTCCCGATTCCGCACTGGGACGCCCCCGCCGGCCAGACGGTCGAGGAGTTGCTGGCCGACCCGCGTACGCTTTCGGCGGCGGATGTGGTGCGCCGGACCGAATACGCGCTGGCCGGCCGATTCGCCGCGGTGCGTGGTACGGACGACTATCTGGGCGGGTGACCGGATCGTGAGCCGGGTGGTGTTCGTGCTGACCCCGCAGGTGCACCTGCTCGACCTGGCCGGCCCGGCCCAGGTGTTCAGCACCGCCGACGGCTACGACCTGTCCTATGTCGCGGAGGAATCGGTGGTGCCGACGTGGCAGGGCGTCGCGCTGCACGCGTCGGTGGAGTGGCCCGCGCTGAGTCCCGATGATCTGCTGCTGGTGCCCGGCTGGCGGGAGGGTTTCGGGGCATTCGCGCCGGCGACTCTGCGGCGGCTGACCGATCACCACACCGCCGGCGGCACGATCGCCAGCGTCTGCGCCGGCGCCGACGCGCTCGGCCGGGCCGGCCTGCTCGACGGCCGGCGCTGCACCACCCACCACGACCTGCAGGACGATCTGGCCCGCGACTACCCGCGGGCCACCGTCGTGCGCGACGTGCTCTACGTCAGCGACGATCGCGTGGTCACCTCGGCCGGCATCGCGAGCGGCATCGACCTCGCACTACACCTGGTAGCGCAGCGGCACGGCCCGGCGACGGCCGCCCGGGTGGCCCGCGAGATGGTCGTCTACGCTCGGCGCAACGGCGACGAGCCGCAGGCCAGCGCGATGCTGCGGCACCGGGCGCACCTCTCCGAGGTGGTGCACAAGGTGCAGGACACGATCGACGCCGGATTCACCGCGGCGCTGCCGCTGGGCGGTCTCGCCTCCGACGCGGGGGTCAGCGAGCGCACGCTGACCCGGCTGTTCACGGCCGCGACCGGCCAGACGCCACTGCGCTACCAGCAGGTGCTGCGGGTCGAGCGGGCGGCGTACCTGATCGGCCACGGCGCGACCGTCGAGTCGGCGGCTCGCGCGGTCGGCTTCACGGACGCCCGCATGCTGCGCCGGCTGCGCGCCCGCCAAGGGTAGTTGGACGACTACCTGGTGTCGCTCGAGGTGCCGCCGCGCGGCGCGACGTGCCCTATCGCCTGATGTCGCCGCCGGACAGCGCGGCCAGCTCGGCCCGGTCGGGCAGGCCCTCGCCGTCGCCCGGCACGGTCACCGCGAACGCGCCGGCCGCGATCGCCGTGGCCAGGCACCGCTCGGGCGCCGCGCCGGCCAGCCGGTCGGCGAGGTAGCCGGCCACGAACGCGTCGCCCGCGCCGACCGGGTCGACCACGGTCACCGGCAACGCGGGGACCTGGTAGCGCTCGCCGTCGATCTGGGCGACGCAACCACGGCCGCCGTCCTTGATGATCACCTCGGTCGGGCCGAGCTTGGCCAGGCCGCCCAGGTAGTCGTCGTCGACGAACAGGCTCGCCTCGTCCGGCCCGGCGAACACGATGTCGACCATCGACACCAGGTCGCGCAGCACGGCCGCCGCGTCCAGCCGGGACCACAGCTTGCCGCGGTAGTTCACATCCAGCGACACCGGGACGCCGGCCGCGAGAGCGGTCTCGACCGATTGGAAGACGGCCGCCCGGCAGGTCTCGCTGAGCGCCGGGGTGATGCCGGTGACGTGCACCATCCCGGCCTCGCGCAGTTCGCCGGCCGGGACGTCGGCCGGGGTGAGCCGCGAGCCGGCGCTGCCCGCGCGGTGGTAGTCGACGTGCATGAACTCGCCGGATCGCTTGTACCGGACCATCAGCCCGGTGAACATCGTGTCCGGGATGGCCAGCGCCCGCACGCCGGCGTCGGCCAGCCGGCGCCCGATCAGCGCACCGGTCGTGTCCGGTCCGACCCGGCCCAGCCAGGTCGCCTCGCCGCCGAGCCGGGCGACCCCGATCGCGACGTTGCTCTCCGCGCCGCCGATGCCGAACGAGAACGTCCGGGCGTGGGCGAGCGGGCCGATGCCGTCGGCGGCGACCACGCCCATCGACTCGCCGAAGGTGAACAGGCCGCTCATGAGCGAGCGAACCCGACGGCGCTGACCGCGTGCTTGGCGCGGGCGGCGAGAGCCTTCAGGCTGCCGCCGGTCGCGGCGTCGCCGATCAGCGGGCTGCCGACGCCGACCGCTTTCGCCCCGGCGAGCAGCCAGTCGGCGATGTCCTCGATCTTGACGCCACCGGTGGGCATCACGTCGATCTGCGGCAGCGGGCCGCGCACGTCGCGCAGGAAGCGCGGGCCGAGACCGCCGGCCGGGAACAGCTTCACCAGCGGCGCGCCGGCCTGGTACGCCTCGTACATCTCGGTGGGTGTCGACGTTCCCGGGTAGAAC